>ENA-OSEY01000176-OSEY01000176.1-marine-metagenome-genome-assembly--contig:-NODE-176-length-47574-cov-5.115944_pt1 | contig 47574 bp, 37 predicted proteins | sample MGYA00248465_ERZ534230 | MGnify/ENA primary metagenome ERZ534230 (study PRJEB26409, sample SAMN06344110) | marine metagenome | isolation source: Sea water from surface | place: Atlantic Ocean:Southern... | reverse complement strand
TGTAGCCCAAGGTGTACATGAAATAAGCAGAATAAGTTTGAGTATCATGCTGATAAACAGTTTCCCTATCATAATATGATCCAGCAATTGTGAGCTCAGCAAATCCAAGATCTCCTTCAATTACTAAACTAGTATTTTTCCACTCGTCCGTTCTGTACTCATCATAAAATTTGACAGTCTCTAAATCACCGACCATTGGATCAAAGTCATTGAATCCATTTGCTTCGATTTCTTGGTGATTATGGGTAACTGTCGCAGCCCAGTCATCAGAGATCTGCCATTTGACCGCGGCTCTTCTTCCCCACCATTCTACGCCATTTATGTCGTCCTCCACTGTATCAGTGTGAGGATTAATAGGATCATAGTTAGAGACAAGACCACCTAAGCCAGTGTACTCATCAACAACCGTCATTCCTGCAACGCTGTCTATGAAACCACCGTCTTCAGCGCTGAATATTGACACACGCGCTGCAAGCTTATCTTCTATAATTGGTATATTAGCTGTTGCATCAAAATCAAATCCATTTTCTCCTTTGGACACACCCGATACACCAATAGCCATATTTCCGGTGATCTCAGTGCCTTCCATGTCAGGCTTGTTGGTTACAACTCGAACTGTGCCTGTTTGAGAGGATGCACCAAATAATGTGGACTGTGGACCTGACAATGCCTCAATTCTGGCTATGTCGACAGGGTAGATATCAGGCGCCATGGAAGTCATAGACATTGCTTGCTCATCCAAATATATCGCAGCAGTGGGATCTACCAAGAATCCTCCACCATCACTTACACCTCTGAACACTATCGTGTTCTGTCCTGGTGCAGTTGTTTGAACGTTAAGGTTACTGACGAATCTAGAGAAATCCTCTAGCGTTGTAATTCCTTGCCTTTCAATATCTTCCCCTGACAATGTAGAAATTGTCATAGGAACATCTTGCGATGATTCTGCCCTTTGACGCGCTGTTACGATTACTTCCTCAAGAGTCGCCTCTTGACCAAAGCTCACTGGTGCAACGGTCAAACCCATTGCAGTCGCCATCGACGTAACTATAAGCTTTTGTTTCAATGACGCTTTGTTTTCCAAATCATTCGAGTCGTTCATTAATTTTCTCCGTATGTCTACCCATAAAATTAGTAGCGTATTTAAAGTTCCTGCATGCTGTAGATGCACACTTCCCCTAACTTCCTAGAATAGATCATTTTTACCCTCCGGTAAACCTCTATTTTTAATGGATTTTGAAAAATTGAAACAGATAAAAAAATTATTAAATTTTTGAAGGGAGAATGCGTGCTTTATTGGAAGCTTTTGATATAGTTTATGACAAATAAATCATGAATTTCAGTATATGAGCAATTTTGATGTTGTAGTAATCGGGGCAGGCCATAATGGTCTCACCAATGCTGCATTTTTGGCAAAAGCGGGTTTAAAAGTCTTAGTCCTTGAAAAAAATCACTATATAGGTGGTGCGACCGCAAGTCTGGAATTACACAAAAATTGGAAATACTCGAATTGCTCCTATGTTTGTAGTCTTTTCCGACCGGAAATATATCAATCATTAGACCTAGGACGTCATGGTCTGGAGGTTGTGCCTCTGCAAGGCAGTGTCACTTTCAAGCAAGATGGAGACTATCTCGGTAGTTATCATCAGCCCGACTTGTGGCGAAGAGAGGTCGCCAGACACTCAAAGAAGGATGCTGATGCAGCAGTTCGATTTGATGCAGATCTAATGAAATGGTGCCGGTTAATTAGAGGATTTTTACTTCGTACGCCTCCAGACCCAGCATCATTTCGACCCAGAGATGCTTTCGAGTTCGCTTTTCTGTTGAAAAAATTCTACAGCTTGAGTGAATCTCAATTGTATGAGTTTATTCGTTTTTTTACCATGTCGATTGCCGATTATCTGGAGCAGTATTTTGAAAGTGATGTAATTTTGGCGCATTTCTCTGGAGGAAGTATTATCGGTACTGGTCTCGGTGTTTACTCTCCCGGAACGGCTTATGTTCTTCTTCATCATGCGATGGGAGATGTCGATGGTAATGTGGGTTCTTGGGGATTTGCGAGAGGAGGCATGGGTTCAGTGGCTGCAGCATTAAGCTCTTCCTTCCAATCTCTCGGTGGTGAGATCAGAACAAATTCTGAAGTGAACCAGATTGTTGTGGATGGCAAAACCGCGAAAGGAGTTCAGCTGGTTTCTGGCGAAATAATTCGCGCTAACGCTGTTGTCTCAAATTTAGATGCGAAACGTACTTTTTTGAAGTTAATTGATGAAAAAAAGTTGCCCTCCAAGTTATCAGAAAAAGCGAGAAACTTTAAGATTCGGGGCTCATCTGGGAAGGTGAATATTGCACTGGATGGTATGCCAATCTTCTCAGCATTGCCTAAAAAATCTCCATTGACGCTAGGCCACATGCACTTTAGTGACACACTCGAGCGTCTTGAGCGAGCTTATGATGATTGGAAAGACGATCGTTGGTCAGCAGATCCCTATGTTGATATGGTGATTCCAACGCAATATGACCCAACAATGGCCCCGCCTGGCAAACATATGATGTCCGTTTTTGTGCAGTATTGTCCAGTTTCCCCAGAAGGAGGATGGGATGAGAAAAAGAAAAAAGAATTTGGAAACACCGTCATTAATCAGATTGCTGATTACAGTCCCAACTTTAAAGATTTAATTTTACATGCAGAGATAAGAACCCCCCATGAGATTGAGAAGGAGGTTGGATTAACTGAGGGAAATATTTTTCAGGGAGAGCTTACTTTGGATCAATTGATGTTTAATCGTCCATTTCCTGGATATGCACAGTATCGAGGTCCCTTCAAAAAAATGTATATGTGTAGCTCATCTAATCATCCTGGAGGCGGCGTAATGGGTGCCCCCGGTGCGAATGCGGCAAGAGAAATTTTGCGTGACTTGAAGCTGCAAAATACTACCCCAGAGGATTTTGGTGATGACTAATAAAAAAACGAAAGTGGTAGTCATCGGGGGTGGTCATAATGGCTTAATTTGTGCATCTTACTTAGCAAAGGCTGGCTACTGTGTTGATTTGCATGAGTCAAGAGACTCGGTAGGTGGAGGATGTGCTGATTTATCAATTAAATCCGAAAGTAAGATTCCTGGATTAGCTCATGTGTCTTATGGCATAAATTCTCAGATTTGCAGAGACTTAGGCTTAAAAGACTTGATCTCAAATCAAACTAAGTTAAACACGATTTCCCTGGATACGCGGGGAAACCATATCAAATTTTTCAATAACGATATCAGTGGTGATAACGTTTCTGATGAAGATCGACAGGCATTTAAGCAATTTAGGAAAGATTTTCGAAAGTATTCGAGAGCTTTAAAGTCCCTAATGATGAACACCCCTCCAAGACTCAAAGATATGGATGGGCATGATAAATTAACATTGATAAAACTTGGTTGGAATCTTAGGTTTGGGCTGGGCAAAAAAGCAATGCGGGAGTTTTTGCGTATTGGCGGAATAAATATATTCGATGTGCTTAATGAAAAGTTTGATAACCCCGCAATTAAAGGGGCAATTGCTTTTGATGCCGTAATTGGGCATCAGATGGGTCCCCGGACTCCTAACAGTGTATTGTCACTTCTTCAAAAAATGTCATTTGAGCCAGATGCGTGCTTGCATGTCACCACTAATTTGTCTCAGGTTTTACGACAAACAGCAGAATCTTTTGGTGTCAACATAACAACCAATTCGCACATTAATAAAATTAATGTGCAAGAGGGAACCTGTGTTGGAGTAGAAAGTGGTGCCGGTGAACAAATAGACGCAGATATTGTAATTTCAAATGCCGATGCAAAAAGTACCTTTTTAAAGCTTCTGGGTGCTCAGCATTTGGATGCGCTTTTTGCGCACAGAGTAAATTCAATTCGTCAAGATGGCGCAGTAGCTAGAGTCAATTTGCGATTAAAAAAAATGCCGAGCATTCAAAATTTAAGTGAGGGAGAAATGCTCAATCGATTAGTTATAGCGCCAGATATGAAATATGTAGAGCATGCGTTTAATCATTCCAAATATGGAGAGTATTCTGAGCAACCAATTTTGGAAATACTATTTCACGTAATGACAGGTGGTAAAGATGCTGACCAGGAAATCTATATGTCAATTTCTGCGTCATTTGCGCCTTATAAACTTGAAGGCGGATGGACCCTGCATAGAGATAGTTTCATGAACCGCATTTTTGAGACTGTCGGCAATTATATTCCTAAATTTAGACAGCTAGTTAAAAGCTATGAGCTTTTGACGCCTGAGGATATAGAGAAAGAATACAATTGCATAGGTGGTCATTGGCATCATGGTGAGATGGGTATAGATCAATCTTTTATGATGAGGCCAGTTCATGGATCTGCCCAATACTCCACCCCGATTAAAAATTTATTCCTGTGTGGTGCATGCGCTCATCCGGGTGGCGGGATTACAGGTTTGCCGGGGTACAATGCTGCCAGACAGATTTTGCGAACTTATCCAAGATAAAGGTATCGAAAGTGTCACATAATACCATTTTTAAAAATAGTCCATTCCAAGAAAGGCTTGATGATCTGAACCTTGTCAGAGATTGGACTTCGTGGAATGGATACAAATCTGCGCGAACTTTCGATACCCTTGCATCTGAGTATTTTGCGATAAGAAGCACTTGCAGTCTCATGGATTTAACGCCGATGGAAAAATATAGAGTGAGAGGGCCCGATGCCGAGAGTTTCTTAAATCGACTTGTCACTCGAGACATATCAAAGCTAGAAATTGATAAAGTAACCTACGTGATTTGGTGTAATGACGAAGGCAAGGTACTGGATGATGGAACTTTATTTCGATTAAGCGACAATGACTATCGATTGTGTGCGCAGCATCATCAGCTCGATTGGCTCGGAATTTCCAGTCTTGGATTTGATGTGTCAATCGAAAAAGAAACAGACCAAATTGCGGCGTTAGCAGTTCAAGGTCCTACTTCTTACGCAGTGCTTAGTCGAGCAGGATTCGAAGGGTTAGATAAGTTAAAACCATTTCATTTTTTGCGACAACAAATATTCGATATCGATTTGATGATTTCAAGGACAGGATTCACCGGTGATTTAGGGTATGAGATATGGATTTCTCCTGAACATGCAATCAATCTGTGGGATTTGATTTATGCTGAGTGTGAGAATGGTCAATTTGATATCCGTCCGATTGGCCTGAACGCTCTGAATATGGTGCGTATAGAAGCTGGATTCATAATGCCGGGTGAAGACTTTGTTACTGCAGAGACGGCAATAAGAGCTGACAGAGTAAGATCGCCATTTGAGCTAGGATTATCTTGGTTGGTTGATTTTGACAAGCCTTATTTTACAGGCAAGCAAGCCCTTCTAGTGGAGTCGAAAAAACCTGTGCAACGAAAGCTTTTAAAGCTTTCTGTCGAGGGCAATAAGCCACCAGCAGATGCATTTATTTATAATGGTAAAAATGGTACACGAGTGGGCACGGTAAAATCTTGTGTATGGTCCCCAATCCTCAAAGCTAATTTAACGTTATCAGATATTGAATTCGAAAATGGGATTTGTCCTAAACAGCTTTGGGCTGAAATCTATTATCAAAAGGAATTAGATTGGAAATCCAGTTGGTCTTTGTGTCATATTTCGAAGAAACCTTTTTGGAAGCATCCTCGCTCCTCAAGCACGCCGCCATTGTTGTATTAATAATAAAATGAATATTCAAGATATTTGTGGTAGATGTGAGTGCTCACTTATAACTTTTAGAATTACGGATAATATTAAATCTTTAAGTCATTGTCATTGCAGTCAATGCAGAAAATTACATGGAGCTGCGTTTGCCACTTTTGTAAGAGTTGATTCTCAAAAGTTTGAGATTCTCAGTGGAGATACTTTAATAAAAAAATATAAATCATCGCAGGATTTAGACCGATATTTTTGTTCTACTTGTGGCTCTTCGATTATGTGTAAATCGGCTCATGATGAGACGCGAATTTGGTTAAGCCTTGGGCTTCTTGATGGAGTCTTTGATCTTCCTGACGAGGAGCATATGTTCTTTTCGTCGCGGCCAGTTTGGGATGATCACTGTTATAGTGGAGATAAATGGGATGGATTTCCGTCGAATTGGACTGGGTATGAAAAAGGGAATTAATAATCAATGCGATATAGCTAGGAAGTTTACTTTGAAGGGCTTTTGTGAATGCAAAGGTATCTGTATCCAAATGAAAGATACTGTTGCTGATTTTAGTCACTGTCACTGCAGTCAGTGTCGAAGAATTCACGGATCTGCTTTCGTGACTTTTGCAGGACTTCCTAAATCAGATTTTCGTATTTCCAGCGGAAGACATCTGCTTAAGTGTTACGAATCATCGCGCACATATCGACGTTTTTTCTGTAATGTGTGCGGGTCAAAGTTATTTCTGGAGGTTCTAGGTGAACCTGATCAAATATATGTGGCTATGGGTTTGTTCGACACTAAACCGCAAAATTTACCAGAGCCTTACCATATATATGTAGGTTCAAAAGCTTTTTGGCATACAATTACCGGAAAACAAGTTCAATATCAAACAGAACCTTAAGAATAATTACTAAATAACGAGGGTAATATGGTGTTTAAAACAATAATAATAGTTTTCCAGCTTTTTATTTTGACACTTTTTGTTGGATGTTCTGAAAAGAATGAGGTTTCAGTGCATAAAATCCCAGAACTTTCAAATAAGACAGGCACTGAAGTCACATGTGATTCTTTTGATTCGAATAGACAACCACTCTTTGGTGATCTTCATATACATACAAACTTCTCACATGATTCAGCAGCAAATGCTATTGGAACTACACCCTATGACGCTAATCGATATGCTCAAGGAGAGAGTATACCGATGTTTCCATTAGACTCGAGTGGTAAACCTATTGGGGTCGCAAAAATAGATCGACCATTGGATTTTCTTGCGGTGACTGATCATGGTGAATTTTTAGGAGAGAGAGCACTGTGTGCAACACCAGAATCACCAGCATTTGATAGTGAATTTTGTACTACTTTTCGAGTCGATGGTAGGCAAGGGATGATAATGCTCGCTGCAGTTTTAACCACAGAAAATCCGCAAAGATTAACAGATGTATGCGGTGAGGACGGCTTACTGTGTAAAGAGTATGCGAAGACACCATGGCAAGAAATTCAACTAGCTGCTAATCAGGCAAATTCACCCTGTGAGTTCACAAGTTTCATTGGTTATGAGTACACGGGAACGCCTGGAACATCGAATTATCACCGGAATGTTATTTTTAGGAACAGCACTGTTCCCAATGAGCCAATAAGTTATATCGATGCACCCATTGACACTAAGCTTTGGTCTTCGCTTGACAAAGTGTGTCCATCTGACAGTGATTGTGACTATATTACGATTCCTCACAATACTAATTTGGCTAATGGAAGAATGGCCCCATACATGAAAATTCCTGATGATTTAGACTCAAAAATTAAGTACTCGATGAAGAGGTTAGAAAGGGAGCCACTGATGGAGATCTTTCAACATAAGGGTGGATCGGAGTGTATAAATGGGTTATCCGCAATCATTGGTGCGCCTGATGAGCTCTGCGATATAGAGGCGGTGAGAAGATTTGGTGAAAACAAAACTTACATCACGAGAGACGAATCTTCAGATGAGTTAATTGCTCTCACTCAAGCATCTCAGGTGACACAAGAATGTGAAAATGGAGCAGTGGGTGATAATGGTATGTTGGGCGCTGGTTGCGTAGATCCCACAGACTTTCACAGATCAGCATTATTGATTGGATTAAAAGAGGAGCAAACGACTGGATATAACCCCATAAAACTTGGTGTGATTGCATCCACTGATACTCATGTATCTAATCCAGGAAATGTGAAGGAATCGGATTGGGCTGGCTCAGTAGTGGGTGAGGGTACTCCTGTAGAAAGGTTGCAAAAAGGTATCCTCACCAGTGGAATTGATGGCAATCCAGGAGGATTAGCTGGTATATGGGCCGAGCAGAATACGAGAGATTCAATATTTAATGCATTGTTGAGAAAAGAGGTTTTTGGAACATCTGGACCAAGGATAAGACCGAGATTTTTTGCAGGGTGGAACATTAATGAAAACCTTTGTAATGTCAATGAGATGATATCTGACGCATATGCCTCTGGAGTGCCTATGGGTGGTGATTTAATGCCATCGAGAAGTAAAAGTTTTCCAAAATTTTTAATGCACGCAGCAAAAGATCCGGAGGGCCTGAATATCGAGAGCATACAACTCGTGAAAGGATGGATCGATGAAGAAGGTAATATGAATACCAAGGTTATTCCTGTTCTATCTGAAATTGGAGGAGCAGAGAGCTTGTGTAAGGTCTATACGGACACTGAGTTTGAAAACTCTTTACCCTCTTATTACTACATGAGAGTTGTAGAGCCTAAATCCCCGAGATGGCATACCTATGATTGTGAGCGTCTTTCTGAAGATGATAGACCTGATGTTTGTACTAATGAAACGTATCCGTCTTTCATACGAGAAATGGCATGGACTTCACCAATTTGGTATCGGCCCGAATGATTAGTAAGGGATAACTGAGTGACTGAAATGAGAAATCCATACGCAAACTTTGACATAAAGCAAAAGATAAAGGCGGTTGTCTACACCGCGCTTCTTATTAATTTTGGTTATTATATTTGGTTGGATATCTCTGTTGCGCAACATACCTTATTTGAAGGAAGTAATCTTGGTGAAAGATTCAGAGCATTTACAACCACTATTGATTTGAGTGCTTGGATTATTCTTATTGCAGTATATGAGCTAGAAACGTATGCGTTATCTGATGAAGCATTTACAAAAAATAAGATCTTGCTTCTAAATTTTATAAAGTTCATTTGTGTCTTGGGCATTGCGCATACACCTTATGCATACTACGTTAATCTGATGGAGGTTTTGTCGGCTGTTGAGATTCAGGGAGTAAATGATTTGTGCCAACTCGTGGGTATGGAGAAGTCTTACGCTTTGAATATTAACTACACTGAGATAACTGCCAACACATGCAAGAATCTCTCTAACGCATCACAATTTTTTTACAGTGATCCAAGAACAGCACTTATCGTTCAGGATGCTGTTGGACTTGACATTGAAACACATTTAGCCAGCGTGGATCTGGCTGAGTCGATTGCCTGGATTTTGATCATATTTGCCATCGAAATCAACGTCCGTTTACAAGATAAAAATCAAGCCTCTGGAACTATTTTTTCGATAGTAAAATATACGAAGATAATCTCATATACTATTTTATGGTCTTTCTGTGGATACTGGATTTACTGGGGACATTATATGTTTGCGTGGGATGAGGCAATGTGGATAGCTGGATTTTTTGCTATCGAAATGAATCTATCTGAGTGGAGAAAAGAAATAAGATCAGATGCGCAAGTTGAATAAAAGTCCTTGAGGAGTATTTTTGAAGAAAATCATTGGAAAAATTGACTCTTTATTTCTCGGAGTTATGGGAGAGGAATTAATTAAGAGATCAGTAAAGCAACTGGAATTTCACTTGGATGGAATCATTGGTGATCGCCATGCAGGTTTTGAGAGAGTTACTTGGGAGGGTGATGATAAACAAGCCGCCGGAACAAAGCGAAGAAATGAGCGACAATGGTCGGCTATATCTAAAGAGGAGCTGAATAGCATAAGCGAAGAAATGGCTCTCAAAAATTCTCTAGTGGGTGGAGATATAGGCGTTAATTTCTGTGTTAAAGGCGTTGCTAGTTTTTCTAAATTATCAAAAGGGACTATTCTCAGGTTTAAATCAGGATTAGAGTTATTGATCGAGGAATACAATCCACCCTGCATGGGGATGTCAAAAAATCTTGCAAAACTCTATCAAACCATCGATGGAAAAAGGTTAGACGATAACAAGTTCATTGAAGTCTCAAAATATACCAGAGGAGTTGTCGGAATTGTTGAAGTTCCCGGTATTATGATTCAGGGTGATGAGGTAGAAATACTTCCATACGCTGAACCGAAATGGATTAAAAATCAGTAGACACTAAGCTCATAAAGGTTACTATAATTAACCTACAAAAAATTATTCACTCATCAACACGCGGCGATTACTTTGATTCGATTATCAACAGCTCTGATCTTGTTTGGTTGTCTGATTGGCTCCTCTAATGCTTTAAGAGCTGAAATTATTATTGATGGAATTATTGACGAAATCGAGTGGAATGATGCTCAGGTATTTGACGAGTTTGTCACTGTGGAGCCTCTTAGTGGTGACTCTGCAAAGTATAAGACAGAAGTTAAATTATTAACCAATCCTCAAGGTATTTATGTTGCCTTTTTAAATTATCAACCGCCGTCCGTTAAAAGAGTCGATAGAAGATTTGCTCGAGATAAGGAAATAAAAGGTGATCGAAATATTCTAAGTATAGACTTTGATGGCAATCAACTTACTGGCTACGATTTTACAGTTGGATCAGCGAATTCAATGCAAGATGGAATTTTGGCAAATGATAAATATCGAAGAGATTGGGACGGAATCTGGTACTCAGCTACATCAAGTGATGAAAACTATTGGTATAGCGAGATCCACATTCCCTGGTCTATCGCTCCCATGACAAAAGCAGTGTCTGGGAAAAAAGAGATGAGTTTTTGGTTCTCTCGTGTTGTCTATGATGAATCATTGCGATTCGCTTTTCCGGATGCTTTTTACAGCAGAAATACTTTTATTCAAGATTGGCATAGAGTGGAAGTTAATCAAGAAGATAGTAGTTCTTTCGAAGTGTATCCATATTTTAGCTATACACATAACCTCCATGATAGTGGGAGTGATACATATTCGAATGACAAAAAAACTGGCCTCGATTTTATCTGGCGACCAAATAATAGTATCCAACTTACGGGAACCGTAAGGCCAGATTTTGGTCAAGTTGAGAGTGATGATTTAGTTGTTAACTTTTCCGCTTTTGAAACTTTTATGTCGGAGAAACGGCCATTTTTTACAGAGAACCAGGGATTGTTTAATAGCGAGATGCCAAACGAGGATGTAATTTTATACACTCGCCGCATAGGTTCAGGTTACGGAAATGTGCAGGGATTGCCAATGGAGATAGATTTTGCGACCAAGTTTACGAGGTATTCAGATGATTTCGATTTGGGTGTCTTTTATGTTCGAGAGGATGATGGGTCGAATTTTGATGGTTCTGAATATCTATCAAGCCGAGTTCAGAGGAAGTCGGGAGACCTTGCTGTTGGACATAGGATGACTTATGTAAACCATTCCAATATTCAGAGGGAAGCAATGGTAAATGTGGTTGATTCAGAGTGGCAGATTTCTGATGAAACCCAAGTACTAGTGCATTTACTGCATAGTGACATAAAGCAAGAAGTTGAAAATGAGGATGAGACAACTAGTGATTTTGCAGGGTGGATTAGTTGGCGATATGAACCATCGGATGAGTATTCTTACATTCTCTATTATAGTCGTTACGGAGAAGAATTTGATTTGAATGATCTCGGCTATATGAGGAGACGAGACTACAATGAATGGTATGCAAATTTTCAAAGAAATTGGAATCAAAATTTGTATTTTAAAAGTCTTTTATCAGCATTTATTAAAACAGAATTTGGTGGGTCTAAAAACAATGCTGGGAAGCGCCTCGAGTTATGGTGGAATGCGGACGCTGAACTCGCTTTTAGAAGTACTGCAAAAGTAAATTTTAATGCGGGAACTCAGGCTTCTGGCTGGGACAATCTGTTAACTCGGAATAATGGTGAGTTTATTAAACCTGGCCAAAAATGGGGTTCAATCTCCTTTACGGGTCCTCAAGGTGGTAATCTTACGTATTTCCTATCGGCCGGATATGAGACTGATGGTTTGCGAGACTTAAATACAAGTCTAACCGCTGGATTAGGATTCTATGTCAGTGACAATCTTACTTTGGGCAGTAATGCTACGATAAAAAACTATAAGGAATGGTTGATATGGGATTCAGAGATCGAAAGGTTGACCAACTATGAGGCAGATTTAAAAACATTAAATCTCTCTGCAGATTGGAATCCTTCAGATGATCATGAGCTCAGAGTAAAGTTTCAGTGGGCATCAGTTGATGCGATACTTTCGGAAGTATACGAAATTAGTTCAAATGGGCGATTAGAGGCATCGGCGTTGCTGGCGGGTAATTTTAGTTTTGCTGATACTGCTTTACAAATTAGATATCGTTATAGAATAGGGCCACTTTCGGATGCATATTTGGTGTACAGCAGGGGCGGATATTATGGAAGCGAGAGCGGAAACGAAGGATCTGGAAATCTATTTGAATACGGATGGGACAATGTGCAGGTAGAATCCCTTATTTTTAAAGTAAGACTTGCGTTTTGAATATTTTAGAACACTCACATAACTCGTATCTCCTACTATGACAATAAATTCGCATCAAGATCATACGGCCTCATACTATGCGGCCACTGCAAACAAGCAAACCGTTTATGAACAATTAAATGGGCATAAAAAAACTGATGTCTGTGTTATTGGCGCTGGTTTTACCGGTATCTCAACAGCCCTTCATTTGGCTGAGAGAGGCTATAAAGTTCATGTTTTAGAGGCAAATAAAGTTGGATGGGGCGCCTCTGGAAGAAATGGAGGGCAGATGATTGGAGGAATTTCTGGTGAGTCTAGACTTTCACGTGACCTCTCAAAAATTAATGAAAAAATTGTGTTTGAAATGGGGTGGCAGGGTCACAAAATCATTAGGGATAGAGTTAAAAAATACAATATTAAGTGTGATTTGAAAAATGGATATATTGATGTTGCTATTAAACCAAAACATGTCAGAGATTTAGAAAATTACTCTAAAGTATTAGATGAATATAATTTTGATTTTGGGCAAGAACTGCTAAATCGGGACGAAGTTCGTGAGACATTAGGTACAGAAAAATATATAGGTGGGCTAAAAATTAATTATAACGGTCATTTGCATCCTCTTAATTTATGTATTGGTGAGGCTGATGCTGCAAGTGATCTTGGAGTAGTTATAAATGAAAAGTCTCCAGTTACAAAAATTATTCATGGTGGAAAACCAGTTGTAGAAACATCAAAAGGTTCAGTAGAGGCTGACTTTGTGGTATTAGCTGGAAATGCGTACCACTTTCTCGAACCAAAATTACGCGGTGCTGTGCTTCCCGTAAAGAGTTTTATAATTGGCTCAGAGCCACTATCAACTGATTTGGTTAATAGAATAAACCCACAAGATTTAGCAGTTTGCGATCCAAATTATATTCTTGAATATTTTAGGCTCAGCGCCGACAAAAGATTATTGTTTGGGAGAAGATTTCCATATTTTGGTGATAATCCGGATATAATCAAAAAGGCTTTAATTCCGAAAATGCTGCAAGTATATCCTATATTAAAGAATACAGAGTTTGAATTTGGATGGGGAGGCACCATAGGAGTGACAGTCAACAGAGTGCCTCAACTAGGTAGAATTAGTGATAATGTTTTTTACTCACAGGGATACTCGGGTCATGGTGTCAATGTAACTCATCTTGCAGGACAGATAATGGCAGATATCGTTGGAGGAACAGCTGAAAGGTTCGATGTTTTTTCCAAGATTAAACCTGTTATATTTCCAGGACAGCATTTATTTAGGAATCAGCTTGTCTCGCTAGGAATGCTCTATTATCGGTTGATTGATGCACTTTAGATAAAGAATCAAATGTCTTTTATTTATGAACAAACGTGACAAATTTTTAGGCCTTGGAAATAAAATAACACGTCGCGATTTTATGCAAGGTGTAGCAGGATTCTCAGCGTCTCTTGCTGTCAGTAAAGCTTTTGGTGAAAAAAAAAGCGCTTGGCTTGCTGATGAAACGGATTACAAAATTTATCCTCCAGGATTAACCGGATTACGCGGAAATCACGCTGGCTCCTTTGAAGCGATGCATTCCCTTGCGCGGCATGGAAACAAAACTTGGCCTCAAGCAAAAACAGATTCCTACAAGCACTACGACTTGATAGTAGTTGGTGCAGGAATTAGTGGATTAAGTGCAGCTTATTATTTTAAAAAAGATCGTCCAAATGCAGAGGTTTTAATTTTAGATAATCATGATGATTTTGGCGGGCATGCAAAACGTAACGAATTTCAAGTGGGTAAAAATTCTCTGATCGGATATGGGGGTGCGCAAACAATGCAAGAACCCTCTGGATACAGTCAAATTGTCAAAGACTTATTAACTGATCTCGGTGTAGATTTCGATGTATTTTATGGTGCTTATGACCAAAATTTTTTTAAAGATAATAATCTTAGAGCAGGAATTTTTTTTGATGAGAAGAGTTGGGGCAGTAAGACATTAGTTCAATATGATCTGGGTTGTTTTGATGATTTTATACCGCTTAAAAAAAACAAGTTGTCAGCAAAAGAAGCGGTTGATGAAATGCCGATATCTGAGCCAGCAAAAGAGCAACTAATTTTTTTGCTTACATGTAAAGAAGATCAAATTGCGCATATTCCAGCGGGAAGGAAAAGGGATTATTTATATCAGATTAGTTATCAGGAATTCTTAAAAAAAGATTTGAAAATTACCGAGGATGAAGTCTTTTCTGTTCTTCAAGATTTAACTATTGACTCGGGAGTAGGAATTGATTCAGTGAGTGCTTTGGGGGCACTTGACTATGCAGGTCTACCTGGTTGGTACGCTGCGGGTCTTCCTGAAGCTGAACAATCAGAACCATATATCCATCATTTTCCAGACGGAAATTCGACGATAGCGAGAAAATTAGTTTGCCGCTTGATTCCTGATTTGGTTTCAGGTAATTCTTTAGAAAATCTTATTACGGCAAAACTAGATTATGGACTCTTGGATGACCCACGAAATGATGTATCTGTGCGACTTAATAGCACGGTCATTAATGTACAAAATAACAAATCTGCAGGAGGAACAGTTACTGTTTCTTATGTAAGAGATAATCAATTGGAGAAAGTTTCAGCATCGAAATGTATATTAGCATGCAACAGTAATGTAATTCCTTTCATCTGTCCTGAGCTGCCTGACAAACAAAAAGAGGCTCTTGCCTTCCAGGTTAAGGTGCCAATTCTTTATACCAACGTGGCCGTAAAAAATTGGGAAGCATGGAAAAACTTAGGTATTGGAGCTATGGTTTGTCCCGGAAGCTATCATATCGTTTCAATGTTAGATTTCCCTGTTACTTATGGAAATTACGAGTTTTCTCGTAATGAGAGAGAGCCGATTGTGATTCATATGGAGAGGTTTCCTCATTCTTATGGATCTAATTTGAGTGCTCGTGAACAATATAAAGTGGGTAGGTATGAACTTTTAACAACATCTTTTGAAACGATCGAGAGGAATGTAAGAGAGCAACTAGAAAGTAGTTTAAGCGAAGGAGGATTTAATGCTGCTAAGGATATTTTGGGTATAACGGTCAATCGATGGTCACACGGATATTCTTATTGGTACAACCCACTTTTCGATCCTATTTACGATGATTACAATGACTCCAGATATCCTCATATTATCGGACGGAAAAAGTATGGAAATATTACGATAGCAAATGCAGATTCTGCGGCAAATGCAATGCTAGAGTCTGCAATTGAAGAGGCGTATAGAGCTGTGTCAGAGCTAATTTAACGCGCTTTTGAACATTGAAATTGATTGGATAAAATCCGATAATGACCTCAGCGATTAAACTCGGAGAGAAATATGGATATTGGAGTTCCTGTAAAAGAGCTCGGCGAAATTGAAGTGGCGCCACTAATCGATGCGATCATGAATATCGATACCGAGGCTTGGTTTGCCAACAATCACAGGCAGAACGCTTATGAGGTTCATGCCCAAACTCAGTCACTTGTAATGTTATTTGTTGACACCAAGGCTTGGCCAACTGTCAAAGTGACAAAAGAAAGTGCTTGGGATCAACTATCTGATGTTGCGTTACCAATTATGAACTCTATTTTAGAGAAATATTATCCTCCTGGTGGGAAGGTAATTAGAGCAATGGCTGCAAAGCTAGTATCGGGAGGAGTTATTAAGCCTCATGTTGATAGTCACCAGTCGTTTCACGTAGGACACAGAATCCACATACCGATAACAGCCAATCCCAGAGTCCGTTTTATGATCGATGGACGACCTCATCGGTTTGAGATAGGAAAGGCATATGAGCTAAATAATCAGATTCAGCATAGCGTAATTAATAAAGGAAAAGATGATCGCATTAATTTTATATTCGATTACGTGCCACCCGCTGAGCTAGAAAAGTTGGCCAGTTAGACTTAGAACTTCTGCTTTACGCACCTCGGGTGGAGTTTTGTCGATGAATGATGTAGCCAGATATAAAAATCCCAATTCCGACTATCAATATAATCATTGTTGCTAGCGCATTTACATCTGGAGTCACACCTAGTTTTATTTTTGAAAAAATAACCATCGGAAGCGTACTTGCGCCGGCACCTGAGGTGAAACTTGCAATTACAAGATCATCCAAAGAAAGAGTGAAGGATAACAACCATCCTGAAATCATAGCAGGAGCAATGATAGGGATTGTTATGTCAATCAATACTTGATGCGGTTTTGCGCCTAAGTCTAAAGCGGCTTGAGCTAACGAGTGGTCCATGTCTGTTAATCTAGATTGAATAATTACAGCGACATATGCCATAGAGAACGTGATGTGCGCGAGAGTTATCGTACTGGCGCCTCTGCTACCGGGCCACCCGATTAGTTCTTGCAAACTTACAAAGAATAGGAGTAGCGATAGGCCTGTAATCACCTCAGGCATTACAAGCGGCGCGCCTAGTAATCCACTAAATAATAAACGCCCTCTAAAATTACGAACTTGAGAAATGACAAGCCCTGCCATAGTTCCAAGAATCGTTGCAAAGGTTGCGCTTGTTGCTGCAATCCGAAGACTTAGTAATGAGGCCTCTATGATTTGTTCGTTGTTGAATAATTCTTCGTACCAGCGGAGAGAAAAGCCACCCCAAACTGACATGATCGCCGAATTATTAAATGAGAAAAGGATTAAAATAAGTATCGGAACATACAAAAACGCGAAACCAAAACACATCCATGAAAAAATAAAGGTTGATGATCGATGCATTTTAGGTTGACCTTTGAAAGTATCTCTGGAACAACATTATTGGCATCACGACAATCAGTAGCAAAATTGTGGCAACTGATGAGGCAAGTGGCCAGTCTCTATTTATAAAAAATTCATCAAATAAAGTCCTTCCAATCATCAGAGAATCAATGCCACCAAGTAATGTTGGTATCACATACTCCCCAATCGCTGGAATAAATACTAGCAGAGAGCCAGCAATGATCCCTGGTTTTGTGAGTGGGAGAGTTACGTCGAAAAATTTTTGCCATTGCGTTGCACCGAGATCTGAGGCAGCGTCCAATAATTTAGAGTCTAATTTTTCTATAGATGCATAAAGAGGAAGGATCATAAAAGGTATATATGTATAGACAATACCTAAATAAACAGCTACGTCTGTGTAAAGAATCGCCAAAGGCTCATTAATTAGATTCAGACTAAGTAGTATCGAGTTCACAATACCATTTTTCCCAAGGATACCCATCCAGGCATATACTCGCAAAACGAAGGAAGTCCAGAATGGCAAGATTACCAACATTAACAGGATATTACGTTTTTCAGTTGATGCCCTTGCGATACCATAAGCGAGAGGATAACCGATTATAAGACATAAAATTGTTGAGATTGCGGCTACCTTTATCGATTTTAAATAGCTAATCCAATAAAGATTATCCTCAAGAATAAATAAGTAATTATCCCACGTTAGTTTGAGCCAGTTGGTAAAATTTTGGCTAAAATCAAAAATTTGTGAGTAGGGAGGCTGAGCTAGGATAGGTGTTGAAAAACTAATTTTAAAAACATAAAGAAATGGTATTAAAAAAAATAAAACTAGCCATAAATATGGAAAAACGATAAGTGCTCTTCTTAAAACACTATCTGTATCAATAGCTGAGAGAGCTGTTTTGGATTTTTTATTCATAAGATTTAATCTTTTAGAAACACGTTAGCATTTTGATGCCATGATAAGAAAATCTTATCCTTCCAATCCTTCTTAATTAATTCTGAGCGTTCAAAGTTTTGTGAACTTGCGAGGATAATACCGTGCTTTTCTGTTCTTATCCTGTATAGATTTCTGTCGCCATAGTATGCAAGACCTTCAATTTTCCCCTCCATAACAGAAACTTCATTATCGAGTGGTTTTTTCACGTTAATTGCTATTTTTTCAGGTCGAACTCCAATAATAACGGCATCTTTTGTATCAAATTGCTGGTTACTTTGCCCATATATTAAGCTGTTGCATGATTGAAGCTTCGCAATTGTCTTTTTTGTTTTTTGATCTTGACTGATAATCTCGCCATCAAAAAAGTTTATCGAACCAAAAAAGTCTGCTGTGTATCTATTAGTAGGCGTTTCGTATATTTGAGACGGTGAACCGATTTGAATAAACTCACCTTTATTCATTAAAGCGATCCGAGAGGAAAGGGTCATTGCTTCTTCTTGGTCATGAGTTACAACAATAAACGTCATATTCAACTCTGATTGCAAATTCATAAGTTCAAATTGTGTTTGCTCTCGCAGTTTCTTATCCAAAGCAGCGAGAGGTTCATCGAGGAGCAAGACTTTTGGTTGTTTAACTAAGGCCCTTCCAAGGGCCACGCGTTGAAGTTGTCCGCCAGAGAGTTCATTTGGCATTCGATTATCAAGATTATCCAGTTGCACAAGTTTAATCATTGCGGCAACTTTGTCTTCAATAACTGATTTAGGAATATTTTCTTTTTTCAAGCCATAAGCAATATTTTGAAAAACATTCATATGTGGAAATACAGCATATGACTGAAACATCATATTAATTGGTCTTTCATTCGCTGGGATATTGCTCATGTCAATACCATCGATAACAACTGAGCCTTGATCAGGTATCTCCAGACCCGCAATTATTTTAAGAAGGGTAGATTTACCGCAGCCAGACCCACCAAGAATGGTAAACAATTCCCCTTTATGGATATTTAAATTTACATTTTTTACCGCATTGGTGCCATTAAATGTTTTTGAGATTCCTTCTATTTGGATAAATGCATCTCTACTCTTTGAGTTAATGCTCTCATTAAGTGATTTACTTTTCGAGAATAGTTTACTCATTATTTATAAAACCAGATTTTGATCATAGTCCTGTTTTAATTCTAGTCCAGGTCCGTGATCTCTTTCTTTCCTCCTTTGGAGACAAAACTTGGGAAGTTTGCAGCCTATCAAGTGTTTTCTTGTCGGGATAGATAGCATTGTCTTCAGTGAGTCTTTTGTCAACTAACGGTGTGGCAGATTTATTTGCGTTTGCATATCCAATGTAATCACTTGTTGCTGCAATAACTTCAGGTCTGAGCATGTAGTTCAAAAAAAGATATGCATTATCAATATGTTTCGCATCAGAAGGTATATAGATATTGTCAAACCACATTTCAGAACCCTCTTTAGGAACTATATATTGAAGGTTAATTTTTAAACCTGCATCACGAGCTCTTTGATTTGCAACTGAGTAATCTCCTGACCAACCCATTGCGATACAGACCTCTTCATTAGGAAGATCGAGTAATAATTTGGTAGAGCTAAAATAAGTGATGTATGGTCTTACCGATTTGAGGAGTTTTTCAACATCCTTTAAATGATCTAAATCAACAGAATTTGCTGGATATCCAAGGTAGATCATTGCCATTGGTATAACAGTCAATGCATCATCCAATAAAGAAACACCGCAATCAGCAAATTTGGAAATCACGTTAGGATCAAAAATAATAGCTCCGCTATCCGTCGGCGGATTTTCCATCCGCTTTTTGATCATATCGACATTGTAGATTATGCCAGCTGACCCCCAAAAAAATGGTACACCGATGAGATCATTCGAGTAGTTTTGACTAATTTTGTCGACCAAATTTGGATCTAAATGCCGCCAATTTGGCAGCTTTTTCACATCTATCTTATGAAGAATTCCAGTCGGCACCAGTCTTGACGCACTCGATGCGGCGTGAACAACGATATCGTAACCACTCTTCCCTGTAAGCAGTTTTGTATCAACCATCTCACTTGAATCGTATGTATCATATGTAATGTCAATGCCAAACTCGCGTTCAAAATTCAAAAGAGCATCAGGATTTATATAATCTGCCCAGTTGTAAATATGTAGCTTTTGTGGCGTCAGGCTCGCATTTTTTATCAGCATTTCTTCTGTAAAAATGGTGTCTGAATATGCATTGATTACTAGCGCGACATTTAAAAATAGAACTAAAAAAAAGTGATGAAATAAGGCCTCCTGTTTTATCAAGTTACATTTCCTCAAGGCCCCGTTTTTTTAGGGCTCTTGCTATAACCATGCGCTGAATTTCACTGCTACCTTCCCAAATTCTATCGACTCGAACCTCGCGAAAAAAACGCTCTACAGCGTTATCTCTCCGATAACCTCTACCTCCCCAAATTTGCAAACACCGATCTGCCACTCTGTTTGCCATCTCAGTTGTATATAACTTCACCATCGAACATTTTGCATGCAACGATTTGAGATCATCACCCTTGTCATGTGACTCCGCAGCTTCATAGACCATAAGTTTTGAAGCCCAAAGCTCTGTCACGCTGTCTGCCAGATAAAATTGTATAGCCTGTTTGTCAATTAGTTTTTCATTTTGTATTTCTCGAGATGATGCCCAAGATGTTGCCTCCTCAATCATCCTTCCTGCCGCACCTAACATTCTCGCAGCAATGGTTAATCTCTCGTGTCGAAACCAACTTCTACTATAATCCATTCCACTATTCCCACCCCCAATGACATCCTTATCTGCTACGAAAACATTTTTGAATTGGTAGGTAGGATGGTGAGAAGGAAACGTATGCGAGAAAAGTGGATTTTCAATCATCGAGACGCCATCACTATCTATATTTACAAAAAATAAAGCGTCACCTTTCCCTTCAATTTTTGCCTGAAGAAAGAAGAAATCTGCAAGATTTGCGGTGGTTACAAACCATTTTTCACCATTAATCATATATCCCCCAGGCACTTTCGTAGCTGAAGTATTTACTGTCTCATAGGATCCAGATTCTGCCTCTGTAATTGCATAACATTCTCTCAACGAGCCTTCCATCAGGCCTTTGAGATAATGATCTATTTGATAATCATTATCTCTGCATGCTTCAAACATCCAGCTTTGAGCCTCAGGAAAGCACCAGCATAAGGCATTGGTTACTCGCCCGAGTTCTTCCCAAATAGCGACCTGTTCTACCATCGAAAGGTTCAATCCTCCATATTCCAACGGTACATCCATTTTGGATAACCCCATCTCGATGGCTTTTGCTTGCATTTTCATTGAGGCGTCATTAGGAATGACGCCATTGTTCATTTCTGCTTCAATCTCCCATGGGATTAGATACTCATCAATGAATGAGCGCATTTTTTTTTGCCATTGTAGTGTTGCTTTATTATGTTTTATTTTCATTAGATTTGATGCCTGTTTACGTCATCGTAAAGTTATTTGGAAATTGTGTCTTTAGATAGTGCATCGCAATAGTTTTCGCATCATCTGCCTTAAAAGATTTAGGTGTTAGTAGTAAAGCTAGCCACAGACCATCTGAGAGAGCGGTATAACATGTACATACAAGTTCAGGATCTACTGATTGGTAATTTTGCTCATTTTTTAAAATTGAAAACAGTTGAGTTAAATTTTGCGCTATTTCGTCAATATAATCTGCGCAAATCGAGTGATAAGTTGGCCTGGATTTAGTTTCACCCCAAAATGCAAACCAAACAGCAAGCTTGTTTCGATCTGCGATTGCTCTGCTAAAATCAAATGCAACATGAGCTCGAATTTTTTCCTCTGTCGACAAATTTTCATTGAAAAAAATCTTATCCAAACCGTTTCTATACTCATCAGTAATGAATCGGAGAGTTTCCACGAGGAGTTTTTCTTTTGTCTCAAAATGCAGATTTACAATCCCAAGACTTAAGCCAGCAAGTTTAGTAACATCTGCCATTGTGGTTCCTGACAGACCATTCTTTGCGATGCATTTGATCGTTGCTTTAATAAGTTGTTTTCTTCTGGTTTTTGCGGGCAACGATCTGGGAGTTTCACTCATTTTGACCCTCTACATAGTTCTTAACAAAATAAGTCTTTTAGTTAGAAACATTAAACCATCAATCGAAGCGGTGCAACCAAAATACCGCCTTTAAATGAATGAATAGTTATTCATTTGTGATGGACATCGGTATTGTTTTTTGGCATCCTCGTAACATAAATTACAAAAGTCACGACATCTTGTCATAGGGATATTTATGCAAAAATACGATGCGATTGTTATCGGTGCGGGCCACAATGGTTTAACCAATGCTGCGTATCTGGCGAAGGCCGGATTAGATGTTTTAGTAGTAGAAAAAAATGACTACATTGGAGGTGCCGCAGTCAGCCGTGAACTCTACCCAGATTGGAAATACTCGAACTGCTCATATGTATGTAGTCTGTTAAGACCTGAGATAATGAGGGACCTCCAACTCCCGAGACATGGTCTTCAAGTAGTTCCATATGGTGGTGGTGTAACGTTTATGCAAAATGGCGATTATTACGGGAATCATGCGGATCATGAGAGGCAATACCGTGAAATAGCAAGGCACTCTAAGAGGGATGCGAATGCTTATGATCGATATGAAGCAGATGTAATGAAGCAAACTCGCTTGATTCGACCATTTTTAATGAGAACACCACCAGATCCAACATCATTAAAGCCAAAAGATTTGAAAGAATTAGCGTTATTGGCAAGTTCATTCGGAAGTATGGGAGAGGAAGGCTTAGCTGATACGATGAGATTCTGGACGATGAGTATTGGAGATTTTTTAGATGAATATTTTGAATCTGATGTTATTAAAGCTCATCTTGCAGGTAGTGGAATAATTGGAACTGCACTTGGAGTGTACTCTCCGGGGACGGCATATGTTCTGCTTCATCACTATATGGGTGATGTTGATGGATCAGTTGGCGCTTGGGGATTTGCAAGAGGCGGTATGGGAGCAGTTTCTAACTCTCTCGCATCTTCATTTCAATCCTTTGGTGGGAAGATTCAGCGTAATGCAGAAGTGGATCAAATTATTGTTAAGAATGGAAAAGCAGCCGGCGTTGCTCTGAGTAATGGTGATGAGATTTATGCTAACACGGTTGTCTCGAACCTAGATCCAAAAAGAACATTCTTGAAGATAATGGATGAAAAAGATTTGCCCTCAGACGTCGTTTCTAAGGCAAGAAATTTCAAGATAAGAGGGTCATCTGGCAAGCTAAACATAGCACTTGACGGACTACCCACTTTCACTGGATTGCCCAAAGATAGTCCCCTTTGTCTTGGCGAGAAGCATTTTAGTGATTCATTGACAAGAATGGAAAGAGCATATGATGACTGGAAAAACGAAACTTGGTCCAAGGATCCGTATGTTGACATGCTTATACCTACACAGGTAGATCCCACAATGGCACCACCAGGCAAACATATGATGTCTGTTTTTGTGCAATATGCTCCACCGAAAATAGATGGTAGAGAATGGAGAGATGAAGATAAAGACGGTTTTGCGAAATCAGTGATTGATCAAATCGCTAATTACAGTCCTGATTTTAAGGATCTTATTTTGCATTGTGAGGTCAGGACTCCTCAAGATATTGAAAACGAAGTTGGTTTGACCGAAGGGAATATTTTCATGGGTGAATTAACTTTTGATCAGCTTTTATTTAACAGACCATTTCCAGGTTATGCACAATATAGGGGCCCGGTTAAGGGTATGTATATGTGTGGATCGGGAACTCATCCAGGCGGAGGGGTAATGGCCGCGCCCGGCGCTAATGCAGCGCGAGAAATTTTATATGACTTAAAGCAGACGAATACAGTTCCGGAGGGTTATGCTGATGATTGACTCTAATAAGCAATTCGATGCGATCATAATTGGTGGTGGTCATAATGGATTGGTATGTAGTTTTTATCTGGCGAAAGCCGGGAAGCGTGTTTTATTAGTTGAGGCGAGTGATTCGGTTGGTGGAGGTTGTTCTACAACACAATTTTATGATCAGTTTAAAGTATCCTCGTGTGCACAATGGTTATATCAACTCAACCCTAAAGTAGCATCTGATCTTAAACTCACCTCCAGTGGTTTGGAGATAGCGGCAAAGGATTTATCAACGATTGTGTTAAGTGAAACCGGCGACCATTTGACAATAACTTCAGATGGCCTCTCGGGTAACCAGATTTCTGAGAAAGATATAGCTGCATACAAAAAGTTTAGTGCGCAATTTCGAAAATTTGCAAAGTTTCTGGCTTCTGCTTTTGATCGTAGGCCACCCAAATTAATCGAGGGTAACCTGACGGATAGAATCACCGCACTAAAGTTAGGCCTTGGAATGAAGTTAATGGGTAAGGCTGATATGCGCGATCTAATGAGATTAGCATTAATAAATATTTACGATGTCATGGAAGAGAATTTTGACAATGAACTTTTAAAAGCTGGAATAAGCTTAGATGCGGTCTTGGGAACTCACATGGGCCCCAGATCGCCTAATACGGTCTACAGTTATTTGTATCGTAAGACTGGAGATATTTTTGGGTTCAAGGGTCCGACTATCCCTAAGGGCGGAATGGGAAGTATTTCCAATGCAATGGAAAAATCGGCAAAGGCAGCTGGCGTAGAAATAATTACAGGTAAAGCGGTTAAGAAAATAAATTTAGATTTGGATAGGGTAACCGGGATTACTTTGGATGATGGAACCATTTTTAAGAGTGATTGTGTTGTATCAAGTGCTGATCCTAGGACAACTCACTATGATCTTATTGGCAAGAAAAACCTTGAAACCGGGATTGTAAGACGAGTCAGAGGTGTTCGGATGAAAGGTAATGCTGCAAAACTGCATCTAGCACTTAAAGATCTTCCAAATTTTAATGGGCTCACAAAAGAGCAAATGGGACAAAGATTGATAGTGGCGCCAAACATGAAGTACATCGAAGATGCTTTCAATGCTTGCAAGTATGGTGATTTTTCGGAAAATCCTGCACTTGATATAAGTATCCCTACAGTGCATGACTCGAGTATGGCGCCTGAAGGTAAGCACGTTATGTCAGTGATAGTTCAATATGCACCGTGCAAAGTAAATAATGGTTGGGAGATAGAAAAGTCTAAATTAGAAGCTATCGTGATAAATAAAATCTCTGAGTATGCACCCGACATCAAAAGCAAGATCATATTTAGTGAATTAGTGACTCCAGAGGATATAGAGCACAGGCACCTAAATCATGGAGGTCACTGGCATCATGGGGAAATAAGTTTGGACCAAATTTTGGTAATGAGACCCTTCCCGGGTTCCTCTCAATATAGAACGGTAATCGATGGCGTGTTTTTATGCGGAGCCGGGACTCATCCAGGAGGTGGTGTAATGGGGCTTGCCGGATATAATGCGGCACAAGAAGTCATAAGGAGTATCAAATGAAATTGATTCCACATGATGAAACAATGATGTTAAAAACACCTTTCTATTCTCGGTGCAAGGCGGCTTGTGAGATTAATATGTGGGAAGATTGGAAAGGTTACACGAGTCCCCAAGCTTACACTGAAATTGAAAAGGAATATTTTGCCGTCAGAAATGCTACAGGTGTTTTTGACATATCCCCAATGATGAAATATCGGATCACGGGGCCAGAGGCAAGTGAGTACCTAAACAGATTAGTCACTCGAGATATGGATAAAATCAAAGTTGGTAGAGTGGCATACGCAATTTGGTGTGATGATGAAGGAAAAGTGATGGATGATGGTACGATCTTTAGATTGGATCAGAATGACTATAGGTTATGTGCTTATGCCCGTTGTCTGGACTGGCTTATGTGGACCGCAGATGGACTGGAAGTGGAGATCCGTGATGAAACTGATGAGTTAGCTGCTTTGGCTGTTCAAGGACCTACTTCTTGCACTGTATTCAAACGAATGGGATTCGATGGAATTGAGAATCTGAAACCTTTCGGAATGATGACTTTTCCTTTTGAAAACTCTTCTGTGATGATAAGTAGAACAGGATTCACTGGTGATTTGGGTTATGAGATTTGGATTGAACCTGGCCTAGCCGAATTGTTTTGGGACGCGTTATTTGTTGCAGGTAAATTATTCGGGATACAACCTATTGGGAGCTATGCACTTGATATGCTTCGAACTGAAGCAGGATTTTTGCAAGCAGGGGTAGACTTTGTGCCTGCAGAAGAAGCGGTTCGCATTGGTAGATCGAGATCACCTTTTGAGTTAGGTTTAGGATGGTTAGTGTCCTTCGATAAACCAATTTTTAATGGCCGTAAAGCATTAGTTGCAGAAAAAAATAATGGGTCAAAATATGCGTTCGTTTACTTAGACGTTGAAGGCAACAAGCCGGCAGAGCATGCCTTTATTTACTTAGATGCAAAAGCAACAAAAGAGGTTGGCACTGTAACAACTGCGGCTTGGTGCCCAACAGCGAAATCTAATGTAGCATTTGCTCAGGTTGAGGCACGTTATGGAAAAGTTGGTCAAGAATTGATTGCTGAGATCTATTATGAACGGGAATTAAAATGGACGCGTGTTATGGCGAAATGCACAGTTGTAGACGGCCCCGCATTTAATCCACCGAGAAAAAGGCAAACACCAGCACCGGCTTTCTAATGAGTAAAATTTCCTTGGAAACGCTTCTGACTCCAAAATCTATTGCGGTTGTCGGGGCGTCTCCGAAAGCAGGAACTGTTGGAAATGAGGCAATACTAAATCTTCAAAAAGGTGGTTACAAGGGTGATCTTTTTTTTGTGAACCCTCGATATGATGAGCTTTTTGAAAATGTATGTTTCGACAATCTTCACTCACTGCCGAAAAAGCCAGAGCATGTTATTTTTGCAGTTAATGACACTCGCTTGGAAAGTGTCTTTGATGAATTGATACAGTTAGAAATAAAAGCATGCACTATTTTTTCTGCTTTGATTTTAAAAGATGACTCCTCGCCTGGATTAAAAAACAGAATTGCCAAAAAAGCATCCTTGAACCAGATTTCAGTTATGGGTGCTAACACAATGGGTGTCTACAACATCGAAAATAATACACTTATTGGAGGTTTTGATACTCGAGCTCATCCCAAAGGTGGAAATGTGGCTCTCATAAGTCAATCAGGGGCTGGGATGTCAGGAATTGTTGATTGCGAAGAGAGAATAAAATTTAACTTTACAGTTTCAACTGGTTATGAATTGACCACTAGTATGGAAGATTACCTTGATTATGCGATTGATCTTCCCGGGACAAAAGTAATTGGATTATTTCTGGAAACGGTAAGAAAGCCAGAGTATTTCTTTGGTTGTCTGGAGAGAGCTGCAAAGAAAAAAATACCCATTATTGTAATCAAAGTAGGTAAAACTGAGCTCTCAAGGAAGATGGCTGAATCACATTCAGGTGCGATGGCCGGGAGTGACCGAGCATATGATGCAGTTTTCAGGCATTACGGTGTTTTGAGAGTGGATGACATGGATCAAATGGCTGCATGCTTGATCATGTTTTCTCAGGCTACCCTTCCCAAGCACGGCAATCTAGTGTGTCTTCATGACTCGGGAGGAGAGAGACAACTATTAATCGATTTAGCCAATGATTTGAGTGTACCACTCACTGAAATATCTGCAGACACTGAAACCAAATTAAGTAGTCTTTTAGATCCCGGTCTTCCTGCTGTAAATCCTTTAGATGCTTGGGGTGCGGGTGGAACAAATGCTCCTGAGGTAATGGCGTCATGTTTTGAAACACTTTTGTTAGATCAATCAGCCGCAATGGGAGCAGTAGTGCATGACCGAGGGCCATCAAGCGAAATATATGCATCATATATTCCATACCTTGAGAGGGGTAAAAAGTTATCTAAAAAGCCTGTTTTCTTAGTATCTAATCGCCAAGGTAGTGGTGAGAGTAGGTTGGCTGTCGAATTAACGCATAAAGGCCTTCCCGTGATTGATGGAATTAATCAGTTTTTGACGGGCACTAAAAAAATGTTTGAGTATCGAGATTTCCAAAAGTTATACAAAAATCGATCAAAGCTAAAATCAATAAAATCGTTAAGTATTGGTAAATCATTCGACAAAAAAATAGATGAACGGGATACATATGATTTACTCAAGCTTTATAAAATTCCAATGAATGAGATTGATTTTGTTTCCTCAATGAAGGACCTAGAAAAGTATGTTGGAAAGTTTCCGCTTGTAATGAAAACAGCGAATAATGACATTCATCATAAATTTGATGTGGGTGGAGTTATATTAAATATAGATAATTTTGACGACCTAAAAAGAGCATATAATGAAATAACAGAAAAATTTGGTGAGCGCGTCTCGATTTCTCCTTTCATCGATGAAGATGGCATTGAAATGATATTGGGAATCAGTAACGATGATCAGTTTGGCCCACTTGTTTTGATCGGATTTGGAGGGGTATATACTGAGGTATTTAATGAAGTTATTTTATTGTTGCCTCCATTTAATTTAGAGGAGGTTGGTATTGCGTTAGAGTCATTGCCTCATTTCGAAATACTAAAGGGTACTCGCGGAGGTATCACCGTGGATATAGAGAGTTATTGCAAGGCAGCAGTTGGGCTCTCTCAATTTGCGGTAGATTATGGTCACACTGTAAAAGAACTTGATATCAATCCCATAAAAGTAATGCAAAAAGGTTGTGTTGGGCTCGATATGTTATTGGTAAACAAATTTTAACTATATATGAATATCGCAAATGTAAACGAATTAAATTATTTTCTCGACAAATATCCATCGGTAAGCATGATGGAGGTTTTGATGGTTGATATTAATGGAATAATTCGCTGTAAACGAATTCCGCGAAGTGAATTTGAGGAACTGTTTACGCACGGTATCAAGGGGCCTGCTTCTACAGTTCTCCTGAATGTGAAGGGTGAATTCTGTGATGAACTAAACAAAGCAGATCTGGAGGGTGATCCCGACCGATTAATAAAGCCCATAAAAAATACACTATCCTACATTCCTTGGTTGGATTCGGAGACAGCTCAGGTAATGGCAACTTTTACAGAGTTGAATGGAGATCCAAATCTGAGTGATCCAAGAAATATATTGATCAGCGCATTAGATGCACTCAGATCTCTGAAATTGAAAATGGTTGTTGCGACGGAGCTCGAATTCTATCTAATTAAGCCTGGTAATTTGTCCACACCAGAACCATTTGTTTCAAAAATTCCTGGCACAAGTGTAGATCAATCGGGTGTGCAATACGCGATGCCAGAGGATCTATGGGATCAAGACAAATTTCTTGATGATGTCAGGTCCGCTTGTGAATGTCAGAATGTTCCAATGACAACAATTCACTCAGAGTATTCTCCTGGTCAATTTGAAATAAATTTACATCATACAAGTGATCCGGTTAAAGCTTGCCAAGACGCATTTCTTTTAAAACGACTCATTAAAGGTATAGCAAGAAAGCACAATATGTCTGCGACGTTTATGGCAAAACCATTCATGAATGTCGCCGGTAATGGCCTTCATATTCACTTAAGTCTTTATGATAAAAATGATCAAAATATTTTTTCTGATGTAACATCGTCTTCAATTCCTGCAGTCTCGAATCAACTTATTCATGCAATAGGTGGGTTATCCGAATTAATGGGGGAATCAATGGCAGTTTTTGCACCAAATGCAAATTCGTACAGACGATTAATCCCAGGAAATTTTGCACCTCTGACTCCAAACTGGGGTTATAACCACAGGGATGTTGCCCTGCGTATTCCCGTGTCTGATAGCAATAATATGAGGATTGAACACAGAGTGGCTGGCGCTGATGCCAATCCCTATTTAGTATTGAGCGTGATTATAGCCGGAGTTCATCATGGAATAACTCAGCAAATTAGTCCATCGGAGATGATTCTTGAGGGAGCTGAAATTGAGGAAAAGATTACTTTGTCTCGATTCTGGCCAGATGCTCTAAATGAGTTCAGCACTAGTGCTATTTTACCTCAATATTTAGGCGCTGATTTTTGCAAGCTTTTTGAGACAGTAAGACGAGGGGAGATGGAGGAAATAAACTCTCAAATAACTAATATAGATTATGAGTGGTATCTGAGAGCAATGTAATAAATTGTCGATTCAAGCGAATTATTTTGATGAACTTTCGCCGAGGAATCGCGTAGAATGAGTTATCAAAAATACTATGGGAATGAGTGATAGATGCAGGTAATTGCCACAGATGTTTTAGACACAAAAGAAAAAATGGTGAACATGGCTCAAGAGCAGTTGAAAAAGCCAGGATTTGCCATAGATCCTTACTTTTATAGATCTCATGTTACCTATCAATCAGAACTTGAGCATATTATCTTCAAGAGCTGGCTTTACGCTGGACACGTCAGTCAAATTCCAAATAAAGGAGATTATTTTCTGTTTGATATCGGTGAAGATTCCATAATTATCTGTCGTGATCGTAAGGAAGAGATTCACGCCATGCATAATATGTGTAGGCATAGGGGTGCTCGGGTTTGTGAGGAACCAAGTGGCAATTGTAGAGTCTTTGCGTGTCCATATCATGGATGGGGCTATGCATTGGATGGCACTTTGAAAGCTGCAAGAGATATGCGAGATGTTGAGGGCTTTAATTTCGAGGATTACGGATTATTGCATGTTCGAATGGAAATTTTTCAAGGTATGATTTTTATAAACTGTGATCCAGATGCTCCAGATTTCAAAAAGCCATTATCAAAGATCTCTAAGCAACTTGGGGCATATGATCTTGAAAATGCAAAAGTTGCAGAGGCTAAAACTTATAAAATTGATGCTAACTGGAAGCTATGTTTAGAAAACTATTTAGAGTGCTACCATTGTGCAAGTTCGCATCGACATTATGCAAAACTGCATACTCTAGAAGCTCTTGCGCATAAAGTTAAACCAATAAACGAAGCTATGTGGGCCCGTGCTGAAGAGATAACTGGTGTGAAAGGGATCGCCGAGGAATTTTATGGTTATTACAATGATTCGTCAGCGTTTGGTGCTTGCTCTTATCATAGTCGATATGCTTTGTACGAAGGTTATGAAAGTGGAAGCAAAGATGGTAAGCCTGTGGCGCCCCTAATGGGTAATATGAAGGGATATGATGGAGGAGCAGGAGATTTTCAGTTAGGTCCCTTAACATTTATGCTAAATTACCCTGATCATTGCGTTCTTTATCGATTCATTCCTAGAAGCCTAACTCAGACAGACATGGAACTTGTGTGGTTTGTTAATAGTGATGCTGAGGAAGGGGTGGACTATCAGAAAGAAGAGCTTACCTGGCTTTGGCATTTCACCAGTCTGGAAGATGAATTTATTATTATGAGAAATAGTGCAGGTGTAAATTCACACTTTTTTATTCCAGGACCTTATCATCCCGAACACGAATCTACGTGCATGGAATTTATTAGTTGGTACTTGAAAGCGCTGTCCATGGTTCAGTTAAGCTAGATCATCGTATCGGTATTTGTTAATGCTTCTTAAATCAACAGTAGATAGCACAGAGCATGCACCCTCATATTATGCGTCGTCGGTCAATTGGAAAACGGATTATCCTAAGCTAGATGGTGATTTTACTGCAGATGTAGTTATCGTAGGTGGTGGCTTCAGTGGTGTCGCAACGGCTGTGGAACTTTGCGAAAGGGGTTATAAAGTTGCGCTAGTAGAGGCAAATCGTATTGGCTGGGGCGCAAGTGGACGCAATGGTGGGCAAATAATAGGTGGCTACGGCTCAAATCCGGCTGCCTTTAAATCGTCGATTGGAAGCGAGGGTGTTGAAGTCGTTGAGAAGATGGGCACGGAATGCGTTGAAATTATTAAGGCCCGAATCGAAAAGTATGAAATTGATTGTGACTTAAAGTGGGGATATTGTGAGGTTGGACTGAAAGAACGCCATATTAGATCTTACCGCGATTGGGCTGAGGACGATTCTGCCATTAAACTTTTGGGTCAAGACGAACTAAAGCAATATGTCAATTCAGACCGATATATCGGTGGTTATTATCGAGAAGATTGGGGTCATATTCATCCGCTAAATCTATGCATTGGTGAGGCAAAAGTTGCTGAATCAATGGGTGCTAAAATCTTTGAGCAATCAAAAATTACTAATATTACTTATGGAGATCAACCCAAGGTTTGTACCGAGAGTGGCTCAATAAAAGGAGATCATTTGATCCTTTGCGGTAACGCTTACATGGGGAATCTTGTTCCTTATTTAGATGCTCGAGTTTTACCTGCTACTAGCTGCATAATTGGAACAGAACCACTCTCAGAGGAACAGATTCGACAGACCTTGGTCCGTGATGTAGCTGTCTGCGATTCCAGAACTGCATTAGATTATTACCGGCTGTCTGCCGACAAACGCATGCTATTTGGAGGATTGGCTAATTACTCAGGATTAGATCCGGTAAATTCTACTGAGATTGTGAGATCCAAGATGATAAAAGTTTTCCCTTCGTTGCGAGATTTAAAAATTGACTATTCTTGGTCTGGAAAAATGGGGATTAGCCTCAGGCGAATGCCTCAAATTGGGCGAATCAAGAACAGTAATGTTTTGTATATTAGTGGTTATTCTGGGCATGGTGTTGCACCGACGCATATGACCGGAAGGATTCTTGCTGAGGCAGTAGCGGGGAATACATATCGGTTTGATATTATGAATAGAATGTTTCATATGCCTTGGCCAGGTGGTAAGCTCTTTCGACGTCCCGCAATGGCGCTTGGTATGATGTGGTATAAAGCATTAGATGCGATTTAAAACCTTATGGAAAAAACTGTAGCGATATTTCTCCACATGCAGGATGATCAACCTGGCTACATCTCAGATTATCTATTAAAAAACAATATCTCGCATAAATTAGTTAGACTTTTCAATGGCGATCAAATCCCTGATATTAATGAAGTCTGCGGGCTTGTTTTTATGGGTGGGACAATGAGTGTGAACGACGGTCTTGATTGGTTGAATGAGGAAATTGCTCTTATAAAGGAAGCAGTGAAAAGAAATATCCCGATCTTGGGACATTGTCTTGGAGGTCAATTAATTAGCGTAGCGCTTGGTGCGAAGGTCATATCTAATCCACATGAAGAGATTGGATGGCACTATTGCTCCAAAGAAACAAACGAGGCTAGCAAAGAGTGGTTGAAGGGTGTAGAGGATGATTTTTTGATGTTCCATTGGCACAAAGAGACATTCGATCTGCCAAGCGGTGCAAAACTCCTATTTTCGAGTGATTACTGTGATAACCAAGCATTTATAATCAATCACAATATTTTGGCAATGCAATGCCATGTCGAAATGACAGAAAGTTTAGTGGAGGATTGGGCGTTTTCTTGGAGAAATCATTTAAAAGTAAATGGGAAAAATATTCAGAGTTATGAGGAGATTATTGACAACTTGTCTGAGAAAATTCAGGCTTTAAACAAAGTTGCTAATATTCTTTACGATACTTGGGTAAGTAAAATTTATGACCACTAAACAACATAGAGAAATATATAACAAAAATCTATTGCATCCTTGGGGTGACTTATCTGAGCTAGGCAATGATGAATCAAGCTCAGTGATTGTCAAGGGCAAAGGCATTCATATTTTTGACTCCGATGGTAATAAAATGATTGATGGTCCGGCGGGTATGTGGTGTATGCAAACTGGATATGGGAGAAAAGAGATTGCTGATGCGGTCTCTAAGCAAATTCTGAGTTTAAGTTATGCGACCTCGTTCACACTTATTAATGACAAAGAGACAGAATTAGCTAAAAGGATCTCTGAACAAACACCTGGAGATTTGAATAGAATTTACTTTACAACAGGCGGATCGACGGCCGTAGATTCGGCTCTGAGGCTATGTCAACTTGCTAACAACATTAAAGGTGCTCGTAATAAAAAACAAATCATAACAAGAGAGAAGGCTTATCATGGGAGTACTTACCTCTCTGCATCTGTCACTGGTAAAGAAAGGGATAAGACGGCAATGGATGTCAAGAGAGAGGGTATTCATTTCTTGAAAGCACCTTGTCATTTTTATTATCCAGAATTTGATAATGAAGACGATTTTTGTGATTTTTTAATTAATGAGCTGGAGGAGAAAATTATTGAAATAGGTCCTGAGAATATTATGGCATTTATTGCAGAACCTATTCTTGCGAGTGGTGGAGTGATAGTTCCTCCAAAAAACTATAATTACCGGTGCTGGGAGGTAGTAAAGAGATACAACATTATTTATATCGCTGATGAGGTTGTAACTGCTTTTGGTAGGTTGGGATATTGGTTTGCATCTGAACACGTTTTTGGGATTATCCCAGACATCATAATATTTGCAAAAGGAATTACATCTGGATATATCCCCATGGGTGGATATGCTGTTTCCGAAAAATTTATGAGCACATTTTCTGGAGATGATGCAGATGGATGTTTATATTCTAATGGATATACTTGGTCAGGAAGCCCAGTGGCATGCGCTGCAGCCCTTGCTAGTTGGGATATCATTGATTCAGAGAATTTGCTAGAACATGTATTAAACGTCGGACCTTATTTTCAACAACAACTCCAATTATTGAGAGACATTCCCATAGTCGGCAATGTTCGCGGGCATGGATTGATGGCTGCAGTTGAGATGACAGTTCGAGGGGAAAATGAACAAGATCTTTTAGAAAAAGACTATGCAATTGGAGAGTTGGTTGATAAGCATTGTCAAAAGTTAGGCTTACTCGTTAGACCATTCATTAATATTTGTATTATTTCGCCTCCTCTAATAATCACCAAGAAAGAAATTGATAATTTAGTATCTATACTGAGGAAAGGTCTCGAACTTACGATGAGAGATCTCGAAGAAATTGGTGTTTCTCTGTAATTTTGTAAATCTAACTTTCATCAGACGGTATAGATAGCTCACCAAGATTATTCAAAAAATCTGACTCATTTAAATTTTTGAATTTTTCTTTTGTCAAGATTTGATCTCTGTAGGTTTTTAATGGTTGACCCAAACAGAGAATACCTCTTTCTCTGGTTCTTCTAACTTTGTTAAAGTCTGCTTCAAATAATAATATTTCTTCTGTTGATTGGCTCTCGTGAATAATATCACCCTCAGGACCGACCAGCATTGATTGTCCAACACCCAAATCGCCTGCACCATTAATATTTACAACATAACACTGTTGTTGTGCGGCAGTGGCAACAACCATTGATTTTTCAATTTTTCTGTCATTTGTGTCGGTAAGCGTTGGATGCAAAAGCACCTCTGCTCCATCTGCAATCATCGCCCTGCTTATTTCTGGAAACCAAATGTCATAACAAATAAATAATCCAAACCTACCTACGTTTGGAACATCAAAACAACATATATTTTCTCCTGCACTTATACCCCTCTCGTATGGCAAGAAGGGACATAATTTCCGAAACTTGCTAATCAATTTACCCTCTGGATTTATAACTATTGCAGTGTTAAACGTTTGGTCACCATCTATTTCATGTATCGAACCGGGTACTAACCAAATACTTAATTCCTTTGCAACCTCACATAAAACCGTTGTGACCTCATGTAGTTTGGGTTCAGCAAAACCTTTACCAGCGCCACAAATTGCGAGCTCACTGCAAACAATCATTTTTACGAAAGGATATCTTTTTTTTGTATATTTAATTTTATCTAAAACGTAATCGAGATTACCTCTACTCTTTAAATTGAGCTGAAGTCCAGCTATTGCAAAATGAGACATGTTTTTCCCTTTTTAATTAAGTCTTTCAGATTTTTTTGCAGGCCATAAAGCGATTAAACCACACAATAACAGTCCAACTGTTGAGAGATTTATTATTGCATTGAAATTTGATTCACCAATAACCATTGCTGCAATCAAAGGACCACTTGCTAAGCCAATTTTAGAGACAAAACCAGCGAATATTACTACTTGCCCTTTTTTATCAAGAGCTGCGCATAGCCCTAAAAGAAATGGAATGGTAAAGGCCCAAGTGATTCCAGTGATTGCATTGGCAATGAAGTAAACGGATGCAAGTTCAGTCCAGTGAAGAGCAAACGTAAATAGTCCAGCGACAGAGGTGCCAATTATTATTGGTTTGGCTCTTCCAAATTTGGTACCAACTTTATAAACGAGAAGCGCTCCAGCGATTGCAATAATATTTGCTACTGTAAGCACATTGCTAAGATAGTTGACTGAGTATCCATTTTCTTTTCCGAGCTCAATAGTGTAATCAGCGATTCCCATATTAGAGGATTGAAAGAGAAAAATAGCTAACAGACTGAGAACGGCTGGGATTAAAAGTAAATTCTTGGAATTTGCCTTGGATTTGTCTGTTTTTGAAACGTCATCATAATCTGGAATGAATGGAATCATACTGGCGGTAATCAAACTAAAAATTATCAAAGCTCCAAATGCTGCCCCAGGTCCAAAAACTCCTACAAGTTTCGGCACAGTGAATATTCCGATACTTCCAAAGGTGTATTGAATCGCGACTAACATTCCAAATACTTTGTCTGGACTTTCTGTTCTGGCAATTATTGAGAAACCCAAACCGACGAGAAATCCACCAATACTTCCATGCAAAAATCTCACGCCAATTAGGGTATTGGTTTCACTTAAAAAGAAAGATAAGAAATCAATTGTTATGAGTAGCAAAATGAGGATGTAAGCTGAACGCCTCCATTTAAGATACTTGACAAAAAACGTAGCTATCAATCCACCAAAAGCTGCACCATATTTATTAGCACTTGTTATGAAACCTGCCTCAGATCGAGACACTCCCAGTCCATCAACAAACGCCGATAAAAATGCTGCACCCAGATTCACATAAAATAAACCTGCAGTTGCCAGAAACGCCAAGAAGATGGCAACTTGTAAACTATTCTTTTTAACTTTCAATATTCCATTTCTCTCTTTACTTAGCAAATTGACTGATGCTGATTGAGATTTTTTACAACTTCAGCGAATCTGAACACACCACTGTCACTAAAGTAATAATAGACAACATTTATAGGTAATAAAACAACTTGAATTCCTCCATATCCTGACATAAATGGGATCCAACTTTCTTTATTACAATCAAGTGTGTCTGATGCATTCCATGCCCAGAATCCATTTTTATATCTGAGTGATTCTGCTCCGGCGACACTTCCTCGGTTACTATTATTTTTCTGCATTGCATTGTTCAACATTTCTTCATCCAAATACTTTCTCAATATTGACTTCTCTGATGTAATGTCACTACCTATTTTGGCAATATCATCTTTTCTCAACATTAAGCCCCAACCAGTTAATGGTATGTTTTCCAATCGATGAGGTTTTTCAATCAATGGCGACAATTTCAACTCTCTCCATATTGGAATGATTAGATCTTCGTAGAATTCGCGATTGGCTCCAGCTTTCGCCTCCCAGAATCGTTGAATTGCCTGTCCTAATAGCCAAAATTCGGTGGTGTGATAAACCCATTTGGATCCAGGCTTTGATTTTTGTTTATATCGGTTACACACATGTTTTAAGCGTTCTCGGCTGGTTGATAAATTGAAGAACGCACCAATATGATTTTCCTCATCATAGTGAGATCTTACCTTTCCATAACGACCAGTCGTATTATTTAACAGATGATAAAGAGTAATTCCCTCCCAATGACTACATTCCGGAATAAGATCTGAAACCGCTATATCTTTGGCACCAGGGTAAAGCCTTTCTAATCTCATCAAAGCCACACCGCCAACAAGGGATTTTGTCAACGAGTATGCGGGCAACGGTGTGTAATCGCAGTCGGGAAATCTAGCCCCTCGAGTTAAACAGGGTCCTGTGTAATGTTGATTATCAAGTATAACTCCAAAGCTGGTCATGTCCCCTGGGTTAATGAAATTATCTTGTGAGAAGATATTTTCCTTAAGTTGCTCATTTATAAGAGCTAAGTCCACAATCGATTTTGTAGGCATTCGATTTGCAACATAATTGGCATGCTTAGATAAAATTTCATCACTAGATGGTAAATCGATACTTTTTATTGTGATATCAACCTGGCCTTGTGAATTAAACTGAAAATAAATGCAAGTCTCTGAGGCAATTTGATAACCTGCATTATCATTTTCAATTATTAATAGCCCTTGATGTGTGCAGTTTTGTCCTTTTTCAATAAGTGCAAATGGTAGAACAATACTTATTCTTTTGTCCTTCAAGTACCATTTCCCCGGCTCAAAAAGAATATTCCAAAATTTATTATCTGTTTCAATCAGGCCTTGTTTGCGGGGAATAACTTCGCCATTTGGACTAATGATTAAATCAATATTTGCTTTTGGAATTTTCCCCAATTCGTTTCCTGTAAGCCGACCATTACCAAAGGAATCCTTTAGGATGCTGAATGAGCTCACTGTGCTTTCTTTAAAGTCTATATTTAAAGTAGAGGAGGCAATGACATCAAATGAAAAGATAATTAAAAATAATCTCAGAGTCTTTTGAAAGATATAATTTATCTTAGATTTTGATAGCTCAACGATCAATTTGAATACCATTCTTGGTTAATATTGAGGAAAATGGTTGTAAGTAATCTTCAAAGTTTTTCCAGCGATCTAATGAATCCGTATAGATGGGTTGTCGTACTTGTGCTGCGCTCGCTGTTGTTACTGGATTTTTATTTTTATAAAAATTTAAGCAATTGGATTCAAAAGCAAGATCACAAAATTCACAAACTTTCTCAATTTCCGGTTTAGTATTTTTTACTAAATCCTCATAGTTCAATTCATAAATCATATTTGGAAACAAATCTTTCCAGTGATTCATGAGATTTTCATAAGAGACATAATATTTTGCAATATCTTTTAGATCATATGAATATGGATAGATATCCCTAAAATTTTGTTTAAAAATTGCAAAACAAAATGCCATTGGATGCCTTTTCATGCGAATAATTTTTGCATTTGGAAAGCTTTGAAGTATATGAGCTATATACAAGAAATTAAGAGGTAGTTTGTCGATAAAATACCGACAATCACTATTTTTTGAGACAGCTTTCTCAAGATAGTTGCTCTTCAATTTATCAAAGTTAATATCTTTCGAAAGCTCTATAAGTTTCAGTATCGAGAGTGGTTTATCTCTTGTAGTTTCTCGGCAAAGTGTAATTATTTCCCTACCAAAGTGATCAAGCTCGCCACAAGAGACTATCTCTGAGTGACAATCTAAAATTCTCTCCAAAAGAGTGCTTCCCGTTCTAGGTAGACCTAATATGAAAATTGGCGTGGGATTTGATTTAAGACTTGTATTGTCGTCACTTGATGAGGTTTTGAAGGTTTCGATTAATTTATGCATTATATTTTTGTCGATCTGAACATCGTACTGCATCTTACTCTTTCGAATCTTCGAGGCCTTTTTTAAATATGAGAATGATTTAGTAAATTCATTCAAATCATCAAGCTCTTTGGCAAGCGCATAGTATATTCCAACTTTATCAGCTGAAGTGACTCGAGAGTCTTTTGAGATTTCTAGCAATTCACTGATGTGATTGCTCTCTATCGTTTGTCTTTTAAGGGATGATCTCATTGACTGCGCTTCTGAGTCTTTTGGATTTAATTTTAAGCACCTATTCAAGCTATTTTCGCAATTGTCCAGATTTCCAATAAATCGATAAGCAACCGCAAGGTTGAAATGTAAAAGATAGTTACTAGGATCTCCAAAAATGGCGGCTTCGTATTTTTTTATTGCTTCCGAATGCATTTCCTCAGAGGAGAACAGCATTGCTATTTGACTATTGGTGCTTGAGTCTGTGACTTTGAGGCTCGCCAAGGTGGAAAGAATCTTTTTAGCCTCATCAATTCTTTGTAGCTGGCTTAAAAAATGAAATCGTTGAATAAGGATTTCCGGATTATTTGGTTTTAGTTCGAGTGCTTTCGATGTGGATACCAGCCCTGCTTTAGGCTTGCTGAAATTTTTGTGCAGAATACCTGCCAGTCGCCATCCTTCAAAATTTTTTGGATAGGTTGTGTTCAACTCGATACAAAGTCTCACCGCCTCTTTTAAATTTCGCTGTTTTATATTTCTTAAGCAAGAGACAGTGAGTTCCGCTTGTTTATCTTCCATAAGTTCAGATGAGCTTAAAGAACTTTTTGCACGCTAGAAAACTTAGAATTTTTTTGTTGCCTTTAGCGTGATCGTTCTGGGCATCGTAATAAAATCTTTCTGACCAGTTCCATAGAATCCGTTAGCAATATCTGATGTCATATACTCTTCTTTATATGTTGCCACCGTACCTCGATCATTAAGAAGATTTCGCGCAATGAGCGATACAGACCAATCATTACCGAGTAGATTGAGTGATGCAAACCACAAATCAAATCCATCTAATGTATCAGCCCAATCGGGATCGATATTTAGTATTGAGTTCTCAACATCAGACTGATAATACCCATCAATTCTTGAGATAAATAAAAGTCCATTATCGAGATATCTCTCATTTTTTGCACCAATATTTATTGTATGTTTGGCGGTTCCGGGAAGTTGTGCGCCTTTCGTTGCTCGTAACTCTGATTTACCAGTTGTGAGTGCGCTTGCATCGTGTAAATAAAGATCCTGAGTGAGCTCTGCATCCACGAAGGTATAACCACCAAAAAGGGTTGTTGAATCAGATACAGCCCAATTAAATTCAGTTTCGATCCCTTTTGAACTAGCCTCAGATCCATTGGCAACCGCATAGTACGCGCCGGATGGTGTCGCAACATTGACTTGAGGATCTTCCCAGTCAACATAAAATGCAGAAATTGTATAATTTGAGCGGTTCGTTGAGCCTTTCAAACCAATTTCATAATTCAAGACAGAGTCACTACCAAAATTACTCCATTCAGGATCATTTGGATATGCTTCGTCAGGCCTAACAGGAGCAGCATTTGTTCCACCTCTCCGATATCCCTCTGAGATTGTTCCATATAACATTGCTGAATCACTGTACCTCCATGCTAAATTCATCTTCATTAGAGTGTCACTATCCGTTTGAGTATCTTTTACAACAGGATTGAAGGCACCCCAGATTGGAAATGATGTTTGAGATGTTACTCTATCTTCGTTATCAAAGTAGCGAGCTCCCAAAGTGAGATCAACATCATCACTGATATTCCATGTTATCTCACCAAATACTGCAAAGTCCGTATAAAATCGTTCATGACTCCAATCAAATGTTACATTGGTTGAGGGATCGTAATATAAACCATATCCGTACCCAAAACCCTCAGGTTCAACAGCAGTGGCCCATTCTTGGAATCCCCGTGCCCTAGTTTGCTGAGCCGCTGATGCTTCTTGATCCATGTAAAATGCACCAATTGTCCAATCTAAGTTTTGATCACCGTTTGACACTAAACGTAGTTCCTGAACAAAAGCTTCTTCTGTATTTTGTCGCTCTGCAGCAATTGCAGGTCGGAGCATATAGCCGTAGCCGTAATAAAATAACCAGCCTTTTGCTGCAAAAAATCCGGTATTATCACTGACTCCTTCATATGATCTATCGTATGCTGATGTGCTTGAGCTCAGTGTTGCAAAGCCCATATCATAGGTCATTTCTAGGCTTGTAAATTCAGATTCATTGGATGAAGGTTCGTTTATAACTGCTCCAATTTCATAATCGTCGTAATATTCACCCCAACCATTAGGACCACTTGTTGTTTGACGTCTTCCTCCATATTCTCCCTTCTGATTCATATAAGTGACAGAAGCTTCAAATTTATCTGATGGTGTCCATTTCATTGCTGCTCTAGAATAGTCAATATCAACAGTATCAGCGTCTTTATTATTGATATAAACAGGGCCACCATAAGCCACTCCAAATGCATCACTAATTGGCACGCCATTTCCATCGGAGGCGTAAACATTGGCATAATCTACAACGCCTGCATTATCAACTATTCCGGCACTAAATCGCACCGCCAAGCTCTCAGACAAAGGGATATTTAGCATCGCGTTTAGATCAATATTTCGTCCGCTAGAACCATGAGTTCTTCCAATTGACGTATCGAGGTATCCTTCAATTTTTTCATTCGTAGGCTCATTGAGGACAAATCTAACAGTTCCACCAAGTGACCCAGATCCGTATAAAGTTCCTTGAGGGCCTCTTAATGCTTCAACTCTTTTGACATCTTTTAAAACAAAATTTGCGAATACCGGTGTATCTCCAACGTAGGTTGATACATTGGGATCTGATAGAAATCGTCTATCAGTCGCAGATGGATCAACATTTAAGCCACGGATTGTTATTACATTGTTATTTTCTGAGAATCTTCCTCCGCCGTCAGCAACTGTAATGCCCGGCATGGCACGCATCAGGCCTTCCATATCAGTAACATGCGCTTCCTCGATTTCATCCCCTGTTATCGCTGAGATATTAAAAGGTATTTCACTTGGGACCATGTCTCTTCTGGTCGCGGTCACAATGATTTCCTCTAGTGTCTGCTCTTGCGCTACAGCAATCTGAGGTGTTTGCGCTATTAATGATGACAGTGTTATAGCAGTTGCAATTTTCGTTTTATGAAATTTGAGTTTTGGATTCATAAGGAAGTCCCTGTGTAAGTCAAATTGTTTTTATTGGAAGGTATTGTTTTGAGAACGTATCAGTATTTTCGCGTTATTTCCAGTGAAACAAGAATACAAAAAGACAGATTGAATATTTTCTGAGTTAAATAACATTTTTGGAAATAATGACGTAACTATATTTCAAGGGAATATTTATAAAATTCATTATCCTTCTCATAACCAAGAGATTCATAAAGTTTTTGAGCACCCGTGTTGTCATAGGATGTTTCTAGATCAATTCTGGATGCACCTCGAAGTTTTGCAAAAGATAGACAATGGTTTAACAGACTTGTCCCAATATTTCTATTTCTGAACTCTGGGAGCACAAATAAATCATATAGAACAAGGATCGGGGATGCTTCAACACTGCAAAACGTTGGATAAAGTTGTGCAAATCCGCAATTTCTTCCATCAAATGACGCTAGAAATATTATTGATGTATTGTTTTCCATATGACCACCAAGAAATTGTTTTGCTAGTTCAAGGTCTTCGTCTTGATCATAAAATTGCCGATATTGATCAAACATGAAAGCAACATCATTTAAATCTTCTAAACCTGCTTCGGATATTGTTACATTTTCCATTTATCTGAACTCCTCTTTAACTTGTGTTCATTACAATATCATTTGTGTTATCTTCATTCCAAGAACTCACGTTTTTAAAAAACCATTTTTTGTAGGTGGATAGATTTATGGCGTATACGTTACCGGGTAAAAAAACCAAAGCTTTTCTAGAGCATTGCAAAACTCATTTTAAACATGGGCTAACCTATGACCTTGATGCAAAGAGGGCCAACAGTAGGGGATTTCGGCCTCCCGCGCAGATAATGCTTGATCGAGCAAAAGGAGATTTTATTTGGGATTTAGATGGTAATAAGTTTATTGATTTTCAGAATGGCTGGGCAACGAATCCACTAGGGAATTGTCATCCAGAAATTTTAGAGGCTGTCAGAAAAGCTCATGAAAGATATGGCTATCATTGGGAGCATCCGCTTAGATTTGAACTTGCTGAAAAACTTGCTGAAATAATGCCGGGACAGGAGTTGCCTAGATTCACATATGAGGTTTCGGGCACTGAAGCTGTGGAGTCGGCGGTTCACACTGCACTTTGCTTTAAAAAGCGACGTTATGTTGTGAGTTTTGCATCTTCATTTCATGGTGCGAGTCTAGGCACTAAGATGATTAGTGGATATACGAGTGAGCATAATATTTACATGGAACCATGGGATGGAAGTGTGGTGAAAGCGCCTTATCCTCATTCTGAGAATATACCTGCAGGGATGTCGCATGAGCAATACGTGGAGTACTGCTTGTGGCATCTTGATTCTCATATCCCAGAATACATTGTTCCCTCTGAAAATATCGCAGCAGTGCTTATAGAGCCTGGTCTTGCAGAGGGAGGAAATTGGATCCCATCTGGCAATTTTATAAAGGGCATCAGGAAAATATGTGATAAACATGGATGGTTGATGATTGCAGATGAGGTTTTAACTGGCTTGGGAAGAACTGCTGAAATGTGGGGTATGGATCATTATGAGGTTATTCCCGATATGTTAATTGTCGGGAAAAACCTCTCTGGCGGGATTGCGCCTTGTGCTGGTGTTGCTACGCGCGACGAGATTCTCGGTAATAATCCATCAGCTAGTTCAGGAAGTACATTCGCAGGAACGCCTGCGGGATGTGCTGCAGGTTTGAAAACATTAGAAATTTATAAGCGTGATAAGGTGATTGATCATGCAAAAAAACTTGCTCAGATAGCAAAGTTACGGATGGAACCGTGGTGTGAGAAGTATTCGATAGTGAGTGAGACTAGACAACTTGGATTGCTTATGGGTATCTCATTCAATCTCCCGGATTCTTTGGCTAGCTCGGATAAGTATGATGATAGTTTTGTCGCAAGAACAGTGAGAGATTACATGCTTCGAAATGGTGTTTGGGCTATCTGTGATTCAGAATCTACGGTGAGAATGTATCCCGCTCTTAACATGGACGAAAACGTCTTTAGAGAAGCTTTTGATATTGTCGAGGATGCGATTATCAAAGTGGAATCTGGTTCTGAGCTGGTTGGTGATTATCCAGCTATTCCTACGGGCGTGACAGGTTTTTAGTGTTTCACCTTGCGCTCCATTTTTTTATTCCCGCTTTAATTGTTTGGCGTTTTTTTAAGGATTCATGGAAAAAAAGTTATCTGCTGATTATGTCAGCCATGGTTATTGACTTGGATCATTTAGTTGCCGATCCAATTTATGATCCTGATCGATGCAGCATTGGATTCCATCCGTTGCATGAGCCTTATTTGATGCTAATTTATGCTTTTCTTTTGATTCCAAACAGCACACGTTTATTTGGAATTGGTTTATTCATTCACCTAATTTTAGATTTTGGTGATTGTTTGATGTAGTCTGAATAATTAGAGAGCAAACTTAAAAATAATAATAAAGGTGTTCCAATGAATAGGGTTTTATTAAATATAGTAATTATCTTGTGTGGATACTCATCTTTGAGTTATTCGGAGCCAGACTCTCAGTCTGTGATGGAGGGTACTCCTCCAACCAGAGATTCTCAGGCAACGATGAAAAATTATCGTGATTATCCATTTAGTGGATGGACATTCCAGAACATGGGTGCACCACTCAATATAGTAATGGTTCCTCGAGGTGGAGATATCGCAGAATTAAATCAGCCCTCAAATCAAGCATTAGGTAAAAAAATATTTATAGATAAAACGGGTGCTGAGATGACACTCGAGGATCTATTTAAGGTGCATTTCGCGAGAGGTATGATTTTAATACAAGATGACAAAGTACTGTATGAAAAATATTTTGATGGCTTTGGGCCTCACAAACAGCATATCTGGTTTTCAATGAGCAAATCGTTGGCATCCGCTGCATTGGGAATTTTGGTTGAACAGGGGAAAATTGATGTTAAAAAATCTCCAGCCCATTATATTCCAGAGTTGAAAAATAGCGGATTTGAAAGAGTAACGATTCAAAATCTGTTGGATATGGCAACAAGTATTGATTTTAAAGAAACATACACCGACATGACTTCTGATTTTGCCCTTAAGTATGCAGTGGCAATGAATATGGGTTGGTTACCTGGAGCTCGAGATGCCCAGCCAGAAAGTACTGAGATCTATGGTGTTCATGATTTTTTGTCAAAATATATAAAACCTAATAAGGAACTTGAGCCTGGCACTGACTTTGATTACAACTCCAGTAATGCGGATGTCATCGGATGGTTAATTTCTAGAGTAAGTGATCAACCTTATGAGCAATTTATCAGCGAGCAAATATGGTCTAAATTGGGGATGGAGCATGATGCTTATTTTACAGTTGATCGAGCCTTTATGCCTGTAGTGACTGGTGGCATGAATTCAACTCTCCGCGACGCAGCACGATTTGCGCTGATGATAAGAGATGAGGGTAGAGTAAAAAATAAACAACTTATTCCATCTGAATGGATTAACTCCGCTCTAAATATTGATGAAAAGTTAAAATCACATATGACCACAAATCCAAAATATGGAGAGGAATCATGGGAGGCATATCACAATATGTGGTGGATTTTAGATAGTGAGAAAGGAGAGTTTTGTGCAACTGGAATTCATGGTCAGGTCATTTACATTAATAGATCTAAAAATACAGTTATGGTTTGGTTCTCGAATCAACCAGGCGCGGCAGCACCCAAAAATATTAATTATCAGTCAAAGTTAAATGCAGCCCGATCATTAGTGAATTCACTCTAAACAAATTTAGATTTAGTGGGGGTTATTGTTTTGAACAAGAGTATTTTTCATTTAAGTTTAATGTTGATTGCATTTTTTATTACTGACTCAAGTGCTGATGAGAAGAATCTGTCGACTGAGCAGGTATCAAATTTATTCAAACTGCCGTTATCATGCGTTGAGGTCGAATATCCGAATAAGCTAGGTCAAGTTTTGAAAAGTCAGGATGACTTATTATCACCAAAGCAATTACATCCATCCTTCTATGGTTGTTTTGATTGGCATTCTTCAGTTCATGGACATTGGTCGTTAGTAAGGTTACTAAGATCATATCCAAACATTGAAAATGCAGAAAATGCTAAAAACATTTTGAAAAAACACTTGACGGTAGAAAATATTCAGAGGGAGGTTGATTATCTTCAAGATAACCCCTCATGGGAAAGACCTTACGGATGGGCTTGGTTATTGAAATTAGCGAGTGAGATTAAAAAGTGGAACGACCCTGTGGCCGATGGTCTTGGAGTTAACTTACAACCATTAGCTGACGAAATTTCTCGTTTATATATCCAACACTTACCTAAACTTATTTATCCAATAAGGGTTGGTGAGCATTCTAACACTGCGTTTGGATTAACTTTTGCGTGGGATTATGCAGTTTTGTTTGAAGATATAGATTTACGTAAGGCAATCGAGAAAAGAGCTCTAGACTATTATGGGAATGATCGTGATTGTCCAATCCATTGGGAACCAAGCGGCTATGATTTTTTATCACCCTGTTTGAGCGAGCTTGATTTGATGCGAAGAATTTTGTCTGAAGAATCGTTTCTTGCTTGGGTTCAAGATTTTTTACCTAGTTTATTTGAAACAGACTATCGTCTGGATGTTGGCAAGGTTAGTGACAGAACTGATGGTAAGTTAGTCCATTTAGATGGACTAAATTTCAGCCGTGCCTGGGTCTTAAAGGGTCTCGCAAATCAGTACATTGATTATGAGCACCTAGGAAAAATTGCGAAAATGCATATTAATTTCTCATTACCTAATCTTGTGAATGACAGTTATGAGGGTGGACATTGGTTGGGCTCCTTTGCCATTTATGCGTTGCTAGATTAATTATAGATATGAATTTTTATGAATCTTAAAACATCAAATGAAAAGACCAAAATAGTTGCACCTATTACCGCAACAATTGTGGATGTAAATGTAAAAAATTCTTCAATAGTTTCGAAAGGTCAAATAATTGTGACTGTTGAATCTATGAAAA
>ENA-OSEY01000175-OSEY01000175.1-marine-metagenome-genome-assembly--contig:-NODE-175-length-47687-cov-4.267024_pt1 | contig 47687 bp, 43 predicted proteins | sample MGYA00248465_ERZ534230 | MGnify/ENA primary metagenome ERZ534230 (study PRJEB26409, sample SAMN06344110) | marine metagenome | isolation source: Sea water from surface | place: Atlantic Ocean:Southern... | reverse complement strand
GGTAGGACCGGTGAAAAGGAACGAACCGATGGGCTGTTCCGGACCCCTCAATCCTGCACGGGAACGCTTGATCGCCTGAGTCAGAATCCGAATCGCATCATCCTGACCGAAGACCTGGAGCTTCAGACGCTTTTCCAGATCTTTCAGCTGTTCCTTGTCATTGGAAGTCATCTTTTCGATCGGAATCCTGGTGATGCTGGCAATCACTCTTTCGATATCCTGGGGATTGACCGTTTTCCGCTTCGATCCCTGCTTCAAGCGCACCAATGATCCTGCCTCATCAATGATATCGATTGCCTTGTCTGGAAGGTAACGATCATTGACATACTTCGCTGAAAGTTCTGCGGCACTAACAAGCGCGGATCGTGTGTAGCGGAGGTGATGATGCTTTTCATAACGGGGTTTCAACCCGTTTAAAATTTGAATCGTGTCAGGCACCGAAGGTTCGGTAATGTCAATTTTCTGGAATCTTCGTGAAAGGGCACGGTCTTTTTCAAATACTTTTTTGTATTCATCATAGGTTGTGGAACCGATACAGCGAATATCACCCTTCGCAAGCGCAGGCTTGAGCAGGTTGGAGACATCCATTGATCCACCGCTGGTCGCTCCGGCACCGATGATGGTGTGAATTTCATCGATGAAAAGAATGGATTTCGGTTTTTGCAGTAGAGCCTTGAGCACAGCCTTGATGCGTTGCTCGAAATCTCCCCGGAATTTGGTTCCCGCAAGGAGAGCGCCTATATCAAGGGAAAAGATCTCTGCCCCTTCAAGCAAGTCCGGAGTTCTTCCTTCATGAATCATCAGGGCAAGACCCTCGGCAATGGCTGTTTTGCCCACTCCGGGATCTCCCACATAGATCGGATTATTCTTGCGCCTTCTGCATAAAATCTGGATGGTCCGCTGCAATTCGTTTTCACGTCCGATCAAAGGATCCAGCCTGTTTTCTTCTGCCTGTTTGCTGAGATTGTTGGTGTAGAGTTTCAGGGGATCGTTTTCCGAACGATTCTGACGGGTTTCCTCTTCATCCCCGTTATCATAGTTCAGATTTTCATCTTCCTCTTCTTCCACCGCGACTTTGGCAATGCCATGAGAAATAAAATTCAAGAGATCAAGACGGGTAATACCTTCTTTCTGTAAAAAATAAGATGCATAGGACTGTGATTCACGATGTATGGCAACCAAAATGTCACCCACATCAGCGGATGCCTTACCGGAACTATTGACATGCATGATGGCTAAATGCAGAACCCTCTGAACCGCTCTGGTCTGTTGAGGAGAATTGTCTTCACCGACTGTCTCCTGTTGTGAAAAGAATTCTTCAAGATCCTGTTTGATACGGTCAACATTTCCACCGCAACTCTTGATGATCCGGATGCCGGTATCATGATGCAAAAGTGCATAGAGGATGTGTTCAACGCAAAGGTATTCGTGGTGACGGTCCTTTGCTTCACTTTGTGCCGCCATCAGGCACATTTCGAGATCACGGGTAAACATCAGCTTCCTTAGGCTTCTTCCATTGATGCTTTTAACGGATATTCATACTGGCTTGCCAAATCATGGACTGCGGCAACCTTGGTTTCTGCTACTTCATGGGTGAAAACTCCGCAGACTCCAATACCGTTTTTGTGAACATGAAGCATGATGCGCATGGCGTCCGAAGGGCTTTTATTAAAAATTGATTCTAAAACGTAAACGACAAACTCCATGGTGGTGTAATTGTCGTTGTGCAGTAAAACCTTGTATCCAGTTGGAGGTTTAAGTTTTTTCCGGGTCTTGGTAACGACCTGGTCGTGAGTATCTGTATCACTCATTTCAGGATTATTTCGACTCGAAACTGTTTGAAACTGTAATGAACCGGATTCAATAACCAAAGTTGGAAATATGCGAAACTCTAGCCAATACCCAATTCAAGTCAACCCAATTTTGTCTCTATTTCAATCCTGAATCACATCCTAACACAAAGTCGTGTCTCATTGTGAAGGTGTTGAAGAATTTTCAAAAGAGGTCTTCATTTCAAGCAGATAATCAACGCTTTCAGTTACGTGTACCAACCCCTGAACGGATTTCCTGTTTTTCGGGAGCATCCTCCAAATAAACACGGCTTCCGGGAGGCACATCATGAACCAGCCATACATTACCTCCGATGATGGAACCGGTTCCGATGGTGACGTTCCCGAGGATGGTAGCTCCGGAGTAGATGATCACGTTGTCTTCGATTGTCGGATGGCGTTTTAACTCAGGATCTGCCATTGATCTGGCCGGACTCAAGGCTCCTAAAGTGACCCCCTGGTAAATTCGGGTATCGTTGCCAATCACTGCTGTCTCTCCAATCACCACCCCGGTTCCATGATCTATCATCAGTCCCTTGCCGATTTCCGCGCCAGGGTGAATATCGATTCCAGTTCTGGAATGGATGTATTCGGTCATAATCCTCGGAATCAAAGGGACTTTCTGTTTGTGAAGAAAATTTGCAATCCGGTAAACACTCACTGCAATCAGTCCCGGGTATGCAAGGACGATTTCCCGCCTACTAACAGCGGCGGGGTCTCCTTTTAGGATGGCCTCCACATCCTGGGCAAGGACTTCACGCAATGACGGCAGGTATTCCAAGAACGAAAAACTGATCTGCTCAACCTCTTCACCAAACTCCTGGTTTTCACGGCAGTTCTCACCTTCCTGTGAAAATTTCCAGCACAGTACCTGTTCCGTGTACAGTTCGAGACGCTCGAGGATGGAGACGAGTTTTTGTCCAGCAAGATACGGAAGGTTCAGGTGGTCAAAGGATTCCTGACGGATCAGGCCCGGGTAAAGCACCACCAGAATGTCATCAACCAGTTTGATGATGCTGTCCTTGGCAGGCAGGCCAACGGAACCAATCAGCTCGATCTCAGAATATTCTCGATACGAATCGAGCAATTTACCCAGAACCTGATTCAGTTTTTCCTGACGTGATTCATTCATGTATGAATATGGGGAAATTCCAGAAATCTGTTATTCGAATTCTGCTGTTGCTATAATACTCGGTTCATTCATTCCAGTACAGATATGAAGAAGTATCAAAAGGAATTTGCAGAATTTTTGATTGACGAACGGGCCTTGCAATTTGGTCGATTCGAACTCAAAAGCGGAAGAATATCACCGTATTTCTTCAATACTTCCGCTTTCAATTCGGGGAATACCGTGGAAAAACTGGGATATTTTTATGCCGAAGCGATCCTTCGACATCTGCCTCAGTGCACGAGTGTTTTCGGCCCGGCTTACAAAGGCATCCCGCTCTGCCTGAGCAGTGCGATCGCTTTAACCCATTTGAGTAAAAAGGATATCGGATATTTTTTTGACCGCAAAGAGAAAAAGGCTCATGGAGACCAGGGTCTGCTGGTTGGAAAAATCCCTCTTAAAACAGAAGTCATCGCACTCGTGGATGATGTAATCACCGACGGTCAAACCAAGATCGAGGCTATTGAAAAACTGAAAAATTGGTTTGGGCTCAGGGTCAGCGCAGTTTTTGTCGCCTTTGACCGTTTGGAAAAAAATGATGAAGGAATACAGGCCAGTCAGGCATTTTCAGAAAAAACTGGGATTCCTGTCCATGCAATCATCACCATTTATGATGTATTAAGTTTGCTCAAAGAGGAGAGTTTTAAAGACACAGACCAAGTGCCTGAATCATCTGTGGAAGAAATCGAATCGTATCTCAAAATCTACAGTAATTAAAATTCAGCTTAATGGAGACCATTGCAGAAAATTCAGATTTCTGAGCGAAGCTTGAAACGGGGTAAAGTCTCCTGGGAACAGAGCCAGGAAGACCTTGCCCAAGCCAAAGCCAATGTGAAAACGAAGCCCGAGATAAGTTGCCTGATGAGCGTTCAAGCCTCGATCAACGCCATCAGTTCAATTTTGGAAGCCAACGGACATTTCCAGTTACCCGCTTTTTCCTGTGTCGAAATGTTGGATCTTGCCCTTCAGTATCATGAAGATTTGGAAAAGATCCGTTCTCAATGTTATGTGCTAGACAGTTCGCTTGAACGTGACGTGATGGGCAATGCCCAACAGAAAAACCTGAAATTCACAACTCCTTACGCACGAACATGTCATCAAGCAGGGCAAACAGTGCTTAAGTCAGTCAAAAATTACTGGAAATCAGGACCCAAAATATCTGAAAAATCCTGATTTTCGAGTCATGCTTTCAAGAATTGAAGCAAATTTACGTTCTTTCAAACCTGCCATCAATGAACTTCCAGAACGCCGTGCTTCAGTTCTGATCCCCTTGCTCGAACGAGAAGGCCAAACACTGCTTTTACTGACGAAACGTTCAGAAAAGCTACGTTCCCATTCCGGTCAGGTTTCCTTTCCCGGCGGCAAACAAGATGAACAAGACCAGTCCTCTTTGGAGACTGCTCTCAGAGAAGCCAGAGAGGAAATTGGTCTCGAATCGAAAAGTGTGAGAATCCTCGGTTGCCTGGACCAAATCATTTCCCTTCACTTCTATCTGGTTACTCCCTATGTTGGTTTGATCCCTTCAGATTTTGAAGCCAAAGTTGATTCCGTTGAAACTGAATCCGTTTTCGAAGTTCCCTTGGAGTTTTTTTTGGATTCCGAACATCACTGGTCGGAGGTATTGAATCACAGGAAATATCCTGTGATTTCACACCATTTCAAATTTCAGCATTACGATATATGGGGGTTGACCGCCAAATTGATCCTGCGGCTTCTGGAGGTAGGATTACAACATCAGCCTGATTATCCCATTCATCATCCCCAAGCCCCACCATGGATGGAATTGGCCCAGCATTTTGACGGAACCGAGGAATCCCTTTCTGCTAAAATCAAACAATCAATTAATAGATAGATCAGGAAGAAGACAAAGACTCCTGATTCAAACTTCCTCTTTGTCAACTGTTTCATAAGACCAGAACAAGGGAAAACCTGGATCAAACACGGTGACTTGATCATTTCTGATACGAATCTTTTCAGGATAAGAAAGAGGCTCGCTGAGTTTTCTGAATTTCAGCAGGCCACTGTTGACCGGTAACTTGTAGAAAGATGGTCCGTGAACCGACACAAAGCCTTCTAACTTTTCCAATGCATCCTCATCCTCAAAGACATGCGCCAAACAGCTTAAGGTGTTAACCGAGGTGTATATGCCCGCGCAACCGCATGCATTTTCCTTCGCTCCGTCGAGGTGCGGTGCCGAATCAGTACCGAGGAAGAACTTTTCGTTTCCTGAACAAACTGCTGAACGAAGAGCCATTCGATGGGTTTCACGTTTTGCCACTGGCAGGCAGTAATAATGTGGCCTTATACCTCCGGCAAGGTAAGCATTGCGATTAATGATCAGATGGTGGGTTGTGACGGTTGCAGCGATATTCGGACCACCTTGGATGACATAATCCACGGCATCTTTGGTGGTGATGTGCTCCATGACGATCCGCAGTTCAGGAATTCGTTTTCTGAGGGGGTCAAGAACCCGTTCGATGAAAACTGCTTCTCGGTCAAAGATATCAATTTCCGGATCCGTGACCTCTCCATGGACTAGTAACGGAATATCAACCTCAGCCATGAATTCCAGGATTGAATAAACGTTCCCAAATTCTTTGACACCGTTCTCTGAGTTGGTGGTTGCACCTGCGGGATAGAGTTTGAGCGCTGTAACCACTCCGAGATCAACCCCCTGCTTGATGTCTGAAGTCTTGGTTGCTTCCGTCAGATAAAGGGTCATCAACGGTTGAAAGGACATCCCATGGGGAATGACCTGATTTATGCGCTCTTTGTAGGCGATTGCATCATCCGTTGTGACAACCGGTGGCACCAGATTTGGCATGATGATGGCGCGCTCGAAATTAGCTGCTGAATGCTGGATAACAGAAGCAAGCATTTCCCCGTCCCGAAGATGGAGATGCCAGTCATCAGGCTTTCTAATGATGAACTCTTTTTCGCTCATTTCTTATGACAATTCAGATTTATTGGATGATGACTGTTCAGGTTATTGAATCTAAGATTTCCTTCAATCACAAAACTCGGTGATTCTGCACTCAACTTTGAAATACACTTGGTCAAACCTAAAGGCTTAATATAACTGCCTTGTCATATTCTCTTATTCTTTAAGGTGAGTCGCAAAGCTGCCTGAAATTCAATTCAAATCCATTCACCCAATTGAAAGAGGGGCAGGTAAAGGGCGAGTAAAAATACCAGTACCATCCCGGCCAGGAACACCATCATTAAGGGTTCAATCATCGCGTTCAGCTTTGCCGTATTTCGGGTAATGGATTCTTCATAGTATTGAACGTTTTTCTCGAATCCAGTTCCTAAATCATCAACACTTTGAACCATACTCAATTGCTTGAGAACCGGTTCAGGAAATCCTGAATGGCGGTTGAAAGCTTCCGAAACCGAAACACCGGAAGTTATGTCTTTCCTGACCTTTTTCAGTTTTTTTTGCTGACTTCCGGAAAACAAATGTTCTGCCTGAACCAGGGCATCATTCAACAAAACACCTGATTTCAACTGCAGTTCCATCGACCGGGAATAAAGCAGCATCCTGGACAGGAAATCGAGTTGACCAAAACCCGGAATCCAGGATCTGATTTTTTCCCAGCCAAGATTCCTGAAAAGAAAAATCAAACCGGTTCCTGTTAACAACATTGCTGAAAGCCAGATCAGGGGTTGTTCCAGTAAGGAATCACTGAGCTTCACCAGCATCCTTGTGAGCCAGAAAAGTTCTGGTCCAAGACGATGGTAGAGGCTTTTGAACATTGGAATCACAAAAAGCAGCAGCCCTGAGCCCAGCACCAGAAAAAATAACCCTAAGATGATCGGATAATGGATCAACTTGATCTGCTCATTTCTCAACTGAAGTTCACTTTCGTAAAACTTCAGAAGGTGCCCCAAACCTTCCTTGAGTTTTCCGGAACTTTCGAACACACCCAGCATCCTTCCGACCATTTCCGGCAATGCAGTTTGCGAAAGCCAGGCCTGGCTGAAGGAGTGACCCTGTTGCAAATCCTGGCGGATTTTACAAAGTGCATAAGCCAGGGGAGGATCACTGGTTTCAGAGACAATGAGTTGTAGTGAGCGATTCAGGGGGAAACCGCTTTTTTGAAGACGTTCCAACTGAATCAGGATGGAAACCAGTTGTGTCAGCGGAACCGGAGATTTGAGACGATAGGAAGAAATTTCATGCAGCCGGGAACGGAAAATTCCTTTCTTCCTTAATTTTTTGATGGCATCAATACGTTTAGGAACCTTGAACGCACCTGATACCCTGGACCCCTGAAAGTCCAGTCCATGCCAGAAATAATAAGCCATTGGTTAAACCACGAAGCATAATCATTCTGCTCCCAATTTTCTGGAAGGTCCATCAATGATTTTGATTCAAATTTCAAATCACTTGAATGGCTGATCAACGTTTTGAACGCTCTTCCCTACTGGATGATTTTTTCCGCCAGATCAGTTGCAGGGGGGTTCCTTCAAAACCAAAATAATGCCGTAATTGATTCGTCACATAGCGTTCATAGGAAAAATTGGTTTTTTCAGGATGATTGGTCATGAATACAAAGGAAGGTGGCGCCACACTGACCTGATTGGAATAATAGATTTTGGTGGGACGACCTGATTTGGCAGGAGGGGGATGGCGTTGGGAAATGAGTTGCATCACCGAGTTTAAATCGGAAGTCTTGATGCGCCGATGATATTGGGCATGAACTTTTTGGATCAAACGAAAAATCCGATCCATTCGGTCCCCCTTGAGAGCACTTACGGTGACAAGGGGAGCAAAGTCGATGAAATTCAATTTTTCAAATACAAGACGTTCTGCTTTTTTTTGACTGAGTTGGCGAGGATCCACCAGATCCCATTTGCTTAGTACCACAACCAGGGCACGTGCACGGTCCATTACATAACCCGCAATCCGCATCACCTGCTCCGTCACCATTTCGCTTGAATCTAAAACCAACAGGGCTACATCTGCGCGCTCGATGGCTTTGAGCGCTGCGACAACACTATAGGTCTCGACTTTCTGACTGACCCTTCCTTTGCGGCGTATGCCCGCAGTATCAACCAAGAGAAACTTCTGATTCCGGAAACTACAGAGACTGTCGACAGGATCCCGGGTCGTTCCCGGAACCGAATCAACGATCATCCGCTTTTCTCCGAGCAGGGCATTCACGAGTGACGATTTTCCCGCATTCGGCTTGCCTACTACCGCAACCTTGATAAGTTCCTCATCTGCTTGATTGGGTTTTTCCTCATTCAGATTGACAAGCTGGCTTGCGGCATCAAGCAGTTCCCCGATTCCCCGTCCGTGTTCTGCAGAAATGGGAAACACCTGTTCAGTACCAAGGTGGTAGAAATCCACACTCTGATCATCGATTTGCGGAACGTCGGCTTTGTTTGCAGCTACCAGGATTGGTTTACCGGAACGTGAGAGGGACTGGAAGATTTCAACATCTGCCGGAATCCAGCCTTCACGGGCATCGACCACTAAAACTGCAAGATCTGCTTCCTCGACTGCCATTTGGGACTGCAGTCGCATCTGCTGAAGCAACGATGTTTCGGCATCGGGTTCGAAACCCCCGGTATCAATGACGATGAAGGAATAGCCCTTGTAATGGCTGTGACCAACGTGACGGTCCCTCGTCACTCCTGGGAAGGATTCAACAATGGCGGAACGTTTTCCGACCAATCGATTGAAAAGCGTGGATTTGCCCACGTTCGGTCGCCCAACCAGGGCCACGGCGGCGTGGGCCATGAATTTTACTCAGATGTCGAGGTTTTTTACCCGAAGTGCGTTTTCTTCGATGAAGTTCCGGCGCGGCTCCACATGGTCTCCCATCAGCACGGTAAACATTCCGTCTGATTCCACCAAGTCTTCGATGGTCACCTGTTTCAGGGTTCGCGTTTCAGGATCCAATGTCGTTTCCCAAAGTTGATCCGGGTTCATTTCACCAAGTCCCTTGTAACGCTGCAGATAGATCCCATTCTTCCCGTAATTGGTAACATATTCCTGAACTTCGTACCATGATTTGCAGGTATGACTGATGTCCTTGTCGGGTTCTTCAAGATGCCAACTTCCCTGATCTCCTAAAATCTGGATCAGGTTTCGATGAACCTGCAAAAGCATCACGTAGTCGTTCAGACTAAGATTTTCGAGCTGATTCCAGGAGAATTCCAATTCCTCATCCTTGAGAAGGATCTTTATTTTCCCTGTTTCGGAATCTCTTTCGATAAAAAATTCAGGAATTTGCTGAACCAAGGGCTGGAGTTTTTCAAGGATGTGTTCGGCACCGGCATGTTCCAATTCAACCTCATGCTGAACCATCAATTGAATGAGACGGTAAAGTTGTAGATTGGAACTCATCCGATCAAATAGATCGCGATATTTTTTGATATCCATCACGGTTCCGAATAGTTCGTCCTCTACCAGTTCCCGGATCGTACCGTTGAGTTTAAGCTTCTTGCTTCCCATCCGGATCAAGGTTTCAGACATTTCCTTATCGTCCCGGAGATAATGCTCCTCTCGCCCTTTCTTGATTTTATATAGCGGAGGCTGTGCAATGTAGAGATATCCGTTTTCGATGATTTCAGGCATCTGCCGATAAAAGAAGGTAAGGATCAACGTCAGAATATGACTTCCGTCAACATCGGCATCAGTCATAACAATGATCTTGTGATATCGAGTTTTGGTGATGTCAAAATCTTCCCTGCCGATTCCTGTTCCCAGTGCAGTGATCAGGGTTCTGATTTCATCATTGGAAAGCATTTTGTCAAACCGAGCTTTTTCCACATTCAGGATCTTTCCCTTTAGCGGAAGAATCGCCTGGTTTTTGCGGTCACGCCCCTGTTTGGCTGAGCCTCCCGCAGAGTCACCCTCCACCAGGAATATTTCACTCAATGCGGGATCTGATTCCTGACAATCGGCCAGTTTTCCAGGAAGAGAGCTTACCTCCAGAACGTTTTTACGTCGGGTTAATTCCCTTGCTTTCCTCGCCGCAATGCGTGCTCTCTGAGCATCAAGTGATTTGGCAACAATCTTTTTGGCAACCGCAGGGTTTTCTTCCAGAAAATTGTTGAGGTGTTCATTCACCAGGCTTTCCACTTTGCCTTTCACCTCAACGTTGGTCAGTTTGATTTTTTTCTGCGATTCGAATTGGGGATCAATGACCCTGACACTGATAACCGCAGCCATCCCTTCCCGAACATCTTCACCGGTGAGGTTTTCATCGTTATCGTTCGAGATTTTATTGGTGACCATATAATTATTCAAAGTTCGGGTCAGGGCGCCTTTGAATCCCGTCAGGTGACTTCCACCCTCCGCGGTATTGATATTATTCACAAAAGAGTAGATTCGCTCGTTGTAGGTATCGTTGTACTGGAAGGCAACTTCCATTTCGATCCCCTCAGATTCTCCCTGAAAACTGACAGGATGTTCATGGAGAACTGTTTTATTCTGGTTCAGATGTTCAATGAAGGTTGCCAATCCCCCCTCATAATGGAATTCCTGTGTTTTATCGGTGCGATCATCATGGAGAATGATTTTCAGTCCATGATTCAGGAATGCCAGTTCTCTAAGTCGTTGGGAGAGAATTTCAAAGTGGAAATCAATTTCGTCGAAGATGGTGGTGTCGGCCCAGAAAATGGTCCGTGTACCGGTATTTTGGCTTGGATTTAGCTGTTTTAAATCACCATCCGGTTTTCCTTCCTGATAGTTTTGCTGCCATTTGAAACCATCTCTTTCAACCTCGACGATACATCGGGATGAGAGGGCATTCACGACAGAAGCACCGACACCGTTCAATCCTCCGGAGACTTTGTAATTTGAGGAATCGAATTTACCTCCCGCATGGAGTCGGGTCATGATCAACTCCAGCGCGGAAACCCCCTCATCTTCATGGGTTCCAACAGGAATACCACGTCCATTGTCTTCCACAGTGATGCTGTTGTCCTTACCAATGCTGACGCGGACTTCATTGCAATAGCCGGCAAGGGCTTCGTCGACACTGTTATCAACAATTTCAAAAACAAGATGATGCAACGCGGCACTGTCGACACCTCCAATGTACATGCCGGGACGAAGCCTTACTGCTTCGAGTCCTTCCAGCACCGTAATATTAGATTCGTCGTAGCCGCCGTTTAACTGTTCTGGGGAATTTTCCATTTAAGCTCCTGCTTAAGACGCAACTTCCTGCTGCTAAAGCCCCAGGTGGGTTCCTGAGGGGATGAGCAAAACAGTCTAAAGTGATCGGTTTAGACCGTTGTTCCTTGAGAAATCTGCAGAGTATTGCCGGGTTTAACGTATTCCGGAGGAACTGTCGATGTGATGAAAACCTGATTTTTAAGTTGACTGAAAAAATCCATGATGTGACTTTTCATCGATGGGTCCAACTCTGAAAAAAGGTCATCAAAAATCAATACCGGGTAAATCTTAAACGACTGAAACAATAGCTGATTCAGCGCCATTTTTAAAGCCAAATTTGTGATTCTGAACTCTCCTTGCGAGAAAAATTCCCGGTCCGGTCTATGGTCCAGCATCAACCGGAAATCATCACGGTGAGGGCCCATCAGAGAATGCCCCGCACGCATTTCTTTTTCAGCAGCAGATTCCAGGACCTGAAAGATCCCTTCCTCGGTTTCTTCGGGGATCGAAATAGACGGTTGAAATTCTAATTGAAGACATTCTGTTCTTCCTGAAATCGCCTGAAACAGCTCAGCCAAATGGAGATTCAGAGATTCGATGAATGATCTCCTTTTTTCCGACATGATTGACGCATGCCTGGCGAGCATTTGATTCCATAGCGGAAGTTTTTCCCTTTGCTGTTGTTTGAGAACAGCATTTTTCTGCGACAAAGCCTTGGCATAATCCTGAAGAATCCTGAAATAGGATGGTTCCAGAATGGCCTGCATCCGGTTGAAAAATCTGCGGCGTTCCTGAGGACTTCCGCGGAACAGGACCACTTCTTCTGGAGTGAATGTCAGCGCAAGGAAGGAGAGAATATAATCGGAAACCTTATTGTATGCTGAATGATCCAGACGAACCTGTCTTCCACGTGAAGTTATCTGAATCCTGATCTGATGCAGAACATCGCTTCGTTTCAACTCTGCCTGAATCAGAGCTTGTGGATGGCCGCTTTGAAGGAGGTGGTGATTCTTCCGTGTGCGGAAGGATTCCAGGTTACAGATGTAGTAGATGGCTTCAACCAGATTGGTTTTGCCCTGACCGTTTTTTCCGAAGATCCAGTTTGTTTCTGGAGAAAATTCCGTTTGGAGGTGGGTATAATTTCGAAAGTGCCTTAAATCCAGGGATTGGATTACCATTCAGTGCGTAACGGCATCAGCACCGAAAGGAAGATATCATTATTGGGATCACGAATCACCGAGGGGCTCATCGGAGATTTAAATTCCATCAGAATTTCATCAGATTTCATGACATTCAACACATCGAGCAGATAACGGGTGTTGAATCCAATTTCAAAGGGCTCCCCATCATAATTGACCTCAAACTCATCACTTGCTTCACCGAATTCGGTTTTCTCACTTTCCAATTTGAGCAGACCTGACTGAAGGTTCAGTTTTACCGGTCTGAGTTTGTCGGTACTGATAGCGGAAACAATTCTCAGGGAATGAATAAGATTTTCCCGATGGATGGTGGATTTCCGCTCATTGTCTTTGGGAATGATCGGATCACAATTTGGAAACTTACCTTCGATCAGTCTGGTTTTGAAATGAATCCTGTTACCGGAGAATTGGGCAACTCTTTCATCAAAAGTAATATCCACAATTTCTCCCATCAACTCGCAGACTTTCCGAATTTCCATCAACGCTTTTCGGGGAAGAATAATCTCAGGTACCTCTCCGAAATTCATTTCTTCCACAGGCTGGATCACCTGGGCCAAACGATGTCCATCCGTAGCCTGCCAGCGGGTCTTCTGCTCATCCGTGATGCTCAGTGCCACTCCCATTAAATTTCTTCTCGCTTCGTTCGTTTGAGAAGCAAAAAGAGTCATATCAATGCATTGAGCGAGATCCACCGTGGAAATTTTAAGATTTTGTTTCAGTTCTTCAATATTCGGCTGGGGATAAAGACCGACCTCAACCGATGGAAGACGCAATTCTGAAGCACCACAAGAAATATGAACCCACAACTGTTCTGTAGAAAGAATTCTGGTCTCTTTAGCCTGAAATTCTCGGGCGATATCAAAAACCCTTTTTGCATTGATGCAAATGCTTCCGGAAGTTGTGATCTCAGCTGGTATGCGCTCAATGATCGAGAGTTCATAATCAGTTGCAGAGAATTCAACCATCCCCTGTCCTCCCTCATTCTCAAGGGTTTTGATCATGAAATTGGAGAGTATGGGCTTTGAATAACTCTTATCAATCACCGAAATGACATTCTGAAGTGTGCTGATAAGTATTTCTGTATTAATCAGAATATCCATTTATTTGATAATCGTATTAGCAGTAGGATTGTCGATTATTTCGAAAACCAGAATAAGATACTGATCTCATAGAAGATATTTTGGAATCCAAAGTGTCGATTTTGATCATAAATTTGACCCGAACATGTACGCTATCAAAATCATCGGAAAAACCCAATGAGAAATCTACAATCCTGTCGAAAGATTGTTGATTGTGTATCGACAGTTGTCGAAAACCCAAAAATTCATTTTCTCAACGGATTTAAAAAAATAATGAGGTAAGAACATAATTTTCGAAAAACTGCACCCTCCCTTTGCCTTCTGAGATCCCAGTTTGTCTGATAACCTTCTCATTCAACATCAAATATTCAAACTCAAACTTTGCAGGTTTCGAATTCTTTTCTTTCACAGATAAGGAATTATTCTTTGAGTTTTGGAAGAAGGTCTGTTCCATCAATATCCTGGCATCATGGAAATGAAGGTAGGTCCGTGTATAGGGGAAAAAAGCCTTAAATATTGACTCCTTCGCGGAAAAAATAATTTTGAGGTTCTGTTCCAAAAAATCTTCCCCGCATTCTTGAAGCCATTTTTGTTCTTCAGGAATACAGACATGTCTTGAAATCCTGGAGTCAACTTGCCTTTCCAAATCCTCAAGATCGATTCCGATTCCTGAAACGTCTGAAGTTTTTCCTGCAGCAGCTGCGGCCCAGTTTCCACTATGAGTGATTGCTCCGGAAATTCCTTCAGGCCACAAAGGTTCCCGGGTTTGCGGGTCCCGCAAGACAGGCTGTCCTCGGGTTCCAAGTTTGGAAAGTACTTCTCCGGCACAGATTCTTCCGGACCGGTAGTGTTCTTTCCTGGAAACGGAACTTAGCTGGCTGAAGTAGTTTTCTTCAGCCGGATGCAGTTTCTGATTTGATGTGGAATGAATCGGGAGGAGGCAGAAAGAGATATGATCCGGAAACGGATTGGGAAGCATTAGAAAGCAAGTTGAATCCCGATCGTACTCATTCCGCCGCTGTAATTGACTTTTTTGAAATCGATTCCTGAAATGCCGCTGATGTCCAAACTTCTTCCCTTATCCCTTTGAACTGCTGCAGCTGAAAAGGCGTGATACCCGATATGAAATTCAATGATATTCCAGAATGGAAGACCAACATGAATAAAACCTTCTGCAACAGGGATCGATTGTTCTTTGATGGAATCCGGAGAGGTTCCCTGATGAACATTGTTTTTCAGATAGGTTAGCGTCGTTTGGGATTTGAAAGTTCCATAACCAAACCCCAGAGACATTGAGACTACAGGAAATGGTACGTTGTAGAACACATTGATGGTGGAAAGTTTGTTCTTTGTTTCCATCGAAATCTGCGTGCTCGCGTCGGTACTCTGTTGTTCTTCCAATTCTTCAAAGGCAAGTGTGGAAAATCCAATGTTTGGAACCAGCGGAATCGGGTGTGTGATTCCAACCGAACTCCCGATAACCCCTTTCTTGGCTGCACTGTAACCGATGGCGGTATCGAGGCTGATACCGAAAAATTGCGCCTTTACAGATTGAGCTGGACCAAGTCCTAGAATAAGCCCGGCCAGTAAAGCTACAAAAGTTTTTTGCAGGGTGTTGTTTAGAGACATGGTTAGAACCCGATGCTGATTCCTGCTCCAAGCACATTACCTCCCGTTTTGTATTCTTCTGAACCGTTTTTTGACTTAACGGAAGAGTTGACGATGCGATAGCTTAGATGTGCGTCCATGATTCCAAGAATTGGAATTCCAAGGCTGCTATAGATTTGGGTGGCGGTACCGACGTCATAAGAAGATGAGCAGGTTGAACACTTTAATTCGGACTGACCTGCACCCAGGCCAACGGTCAGATTGATCACCGGAATCGGCAGCAGATAAAAAATATCATACATCGTAGTACCGATTTTTGTGTCCGAGTCTTTGATTTTCGTCTCATAATTTTCGAGTCCGACTCCAACCAGGATGGGGAATTTAACATGAAAGAAAAATCCGCTCACTCCATCCGAGTCTAAATTTTCGTCCTTAATGTCATGACTGAGGGGAATACCAGCACTCACGGAAAATAGTTCTGCTTTGAGTGGACTTCCAAATAACAGCATGAATCCCAAAATCAGAGGAAGCAGAATTGAAATGAGTTTCGATTTCATCTTTTTTTTTCAGGAATCTTCTTTTTCCGAAGAAGAAGTTGTTTTCCAATCATCAAACTGACCCAAAGGCCGGATGAATGTAAATTCAAAGGGTTCTTCCACCAGCGTTTCCCAGGCATCTCCAGTGCTCCCTGAAGTTATGGTGAAGGGAAGAGCCACGATAAAAAAAGCTGTGGAAACCACGCTCAAACCCAAGCTCAAGATTCTGACTGGAACATCAATCATCATTGCTCCACTGCTTGGGCGTTCCGGTTCCTGAGCATGAACCTGAACTGTAATGAATGCAAAAATTAGGCTAATCACTAAAAACCTGCGGGTCGGTATAAGTATATTGTTTCTGAAATTTTTCATGAGAACCAGGTCTTCATATTTCAATTTCACAAAGGACCGGGGCATGATCCGATGGTTTTTCTTCTCCCCGGACCATGGAGTCGATACTGCAGTTTGTAATTTGTTTCAGCAGGGATGAGGAGGCCAGGATATGGTCGATCCTCATTCCTTCCCCCCGTTCGTACCCGCGAGTGCGGAAATCCCACCAGGTGAACTGATGTTCCCGTGAATCAAAACGGCGGAAAATATCGTGAAACTGGAGGTGCTCTGGTTTTGAAGAGTCCTGATCAAGAAAGGCATTCATTTTTTCATGCTCACTCGGATGATAACTGACATGTCCGAACATGGCTTCCGGGTCATTCACATCTCCAGGGTCTAGCGCCACATTGAAGTCTCCAACCATGATGATTGGTAGATCGGAATAGGATTCCGAAGAAATTTCCTGATGAAGCTGTTGCAGAAATTCGAGTTTGTAGGGGAATTTCTCAGATTCCGTGTTTTGTCCCTGGGGAACATAGACATTAATGATCCGGATGCCTTTCCAGATTCCTGAAATCAGACGAGCGTTCTCTGAATCATACTGATTTTCAAAACCTTTTCGGATATCGGTTAGGGGTTGCCTAGAAAGAATGGCAACTCCATTGTAGGTTTTCTGACCATACCAGTATGATTTGTAACCCGCCTGTTCCAATTCCCAAGAGGGGAATAGCTGATCCTCCACCTTGGTTTCCTGCAGGCATAAAACTTCAGGCTGATGTTTTTCCAGCCACTGAAGCAGAACGTTCATTCTGGAACGGATGGAATTGACATTCCAGGTTACCAATTTTTTGGAAGAAACCCCATTTTCAGGCTCTTTGAGTATCAGTACATCCTCCGGTAGGAGGCAGGCACTATGTTCATAGCTGATCGTCTCGGCGTCTTCTAGAACTCCTCCCCAGGTTCGCTTCACGGACAATTCACCGCTACTCCAGCTATGGTAGATTTTTTCCGCTAAATTTTGAAATGACCCCTCACAAGTCCTTCTCAATTCATGGATGCTGATGCCTTCTTGTTGAAATAACTTCAGCTGTTCTTGGCCCAGTGATTCTGAAAAACCAGATGAATTCGTTGAGGCAGTCAATTTGTGTCGTTGGAAACTTGGATAATCAGAAATTGAATCAGCTTGTTCTGAAGACAACCGATGGTATAGTGACCATTCATTATCTATCAAAACTGCCATCACAAAGCGAGTTCTTTGTTCGATCTTAGGTTCCATAAAAATGGGGGAAGAAAAAAATCTTTCTGAAACGGATCTGATTTCCAGGGAAAGCGGAGCACAGTTCGAATCCCTTCCGGAAATGACCCTAACCACGCGTCTGATCTTGGGGGAATGTCAGATGGAAATTGCAGAAATTCTAAAACTCGGACAGGGTTCAGTATTGGAACTGGACTCGATGACAGGCCAGCCTCTGGAACTTTGGGTCAATGACCAGTTCATTGCTAAAGTTCATCCGGTCATCAGCAACGATAAAGTCGGGGCACAGATCCAGGAAATAGCATCCAAAGAACAGCGAATGCGGGAGATCACGATTCAAAAGGATGAGTGAATTCCTTTGGGAAAAAGGAAATCCATGAATCTGCTCCTGATTCAGCTCCGCAGGATTGGGGACGTGATGATGACAACACCTGCCGTGAGGGCACTGAGAAAAGCATTCCCTGAAGCAAGCATTAGTTTTCTAACAGAATCACCTTCCGACCAGGTTTATAAAAACAACCCCCACCTGGATCAACTTCTTCTTTATCCCAAAAATAATTCAATTCTGGATCGTTTAAAATTCTACCGCAGGATTCGCAGTCAGAATTATGACTGTGTCATCGATTTTCAGGGAAATCCAAGAACAGCTTTGCTGAGTCGAATTTCCGGTTCGGGATATCGAATTGGATTCGATTTCAAGGGGAGAAGCTGGTGTTACCATCGGGCCATCGGTCTGCCAACGGATTCTAAATATTCTGCACAACATAAAATGAATCTGCTGGAGCCGCTTGGGGTTGAAAGTTCTGACCTGGACCTGGAGATGGAATCTTCTACTGAAGATCAAGCCTATGCCGAGAAACTTTTGAAATCCGTTGGTTCACAAGCGGGAAAACTCCAGGTTTCAGTGTCTCCTGTCTCTCGTCAGCCTTACAAGGTTTGGCCGGCCCAGCATTTTGCCAAGTTGTCCGACTGGCTGATAGAATCTCAGGGTGCTCAATTGTACTTCCTCTACGGTCCGGGCGAGGAGCATTTCATTGAGTCTGTGAAAAAAGAAATGAACAATGATCCTATGCCTGACGTGGGAATTCCTGACCTGCTCCAGACTCGTGCTTTACTCGGAAAAATGGACATTCATTTTGGGAATGATAATGGTTTGAGGCACCTGGCGATTGCGGCAGGAATTCCAACCCTGGGAATTTTTGGCAAGCCTTCCGCAGTGAGCTGGACCCCTCCTGGGCCAACCCAGCATCGTAGTGTCGAATATGATCCGGGCTGCAAACAAAGCTGCACCTATCCTGAATGTGAGCACTTGAGCTGCATCCGTGACGTACCAGTGGATGAGGTTCATCAGGCGCTGAAAAAACTCTTGAATGATCATGTTCTATGACATCCCAAAATTCGTTTCTTGAAGTCGATAGTCTGCTTGAGACACAGTTGAGCCAAGTGGATGAGTGGCACCAGACTCAGTATGTTCCAGAAAAGGGAGATCAATTGCTCACCTTAATCACGGAACAACATCATACCAATTTCGAACTCTGGCATGAGGAAGACAAGGCCCGGGACCCGGAAGCCTCTGATTCCGTTATCGCGGATGTGAAGCGCAGCATCGACCGGCTGAATCAGAAACGCAATGACAAGATTGAACAGATTGATGAAGCGTTGCTGGAATTATTGAACCAAAGGAAAATTAAGAAATTGGAGGATGCAAGGTTGAACAGTGAAACTCCAGGAAGCATGATCGACCGGCTTTCCATCAGTGCTCTCAAAATTTATCATATGGAGGAGGAAACAAGGCGTCCTGACGCATCGTCGGAACACCGTCTAAATTGCGAAACCAAGCTGCATTTGCTCCTTGAACAAAGGCGGGATCTTGGAGAATGTTTGCAGGAAATCCTGGAAGATCTCGGATCAGGAAGAAAATTCCTCAAGGTTTATCGTCAGATGAAAATGTATAACGATTCCAGTCTGAATCCTGTTCTGTACCAGAAAAAGACCCTATTATGAAACTGGCGCTGTTACTGCTGATTATCGGTGGTTGGTTCTATCTGCGCCGCAAATTTAAAAAGAAGGATGGGCCTTCTTTTCCCTGGGTTGACTGGTTCCTGGGAATCATGATCTCCCTCTATAGTCTGATCGTGGTTTTCATGCTTTTCGGGGTAGAACAAAAACGCGCCGGGATGCTTGCAATCGGAATTGCTTTTTTTGGTGCTCTGATTTATGTCGGTTGGATGCGAAGGCGAGTCAAATCCTGAAAAGGATGCCTCTCTAGATCTTGTAGTTCAGCCAGTTGACTCTTGATGCTTATTTCTTCATCAATTCAGCCAAAATAAATGGGAATCGTTCTGATTGTGATGATGTTTGTCGCGATGCTTCTGCTGGGATGGTGGGAAATCAGACGATCGCGACGCCGGTTCCGTGAAGCTAAGCAGCGTCTCAATACGATTTACGGGGATGTTAAAGATCAGCCTGATTCTGAAAAGTCGATTCAAGCTGATATCTTGAGGGAATCCTCTCAGGTGGTTGATTCAAAAACTGAGAAAACTCATTGAGATTTTCGAATCTCATTTTGAAGTTCCAGAAGTTCTTCCATCAAAACCGATTTTAATTGAACTGATGGCGGCTTTTCCTGAACCAATTTCAGCAGTTCTGCCACTGCCTTAGGGCGCGATAGTTTTCTTTTTTCAGCAAATTGGTCGAGTTCTTCGAGGACCGATTCCGGTAAACCGAGCAAGATTTTTTTTACCGGTTCAGTGTATTCCTTTTTCCTCCCAGCTCCTTGCCGGAACCCCCCGCGTGACATGAATCTTCCTAGAAAAGTTTTTGTCTAAAACTGGTGCTCAAGATTTTCCTCCGGATTCCGATAACTAAATCAAAGCTAGAGGTGATCTGCATCTCATCAACATTTTGAGCAGTTCGTGGATCATCGACAACGCTCAGTGTTAAAGGCTTTGTTTACATGGTTTGTCATGCAACAAACCGGATTTTTGAACCCTATTTTGAGTAAGTATCCATGAAAGAATCAGAAAAGAAGGTTTTATACCCTTTCCGTCGCCTTTCTGTTAGGACACGCTGTTTTCATCGCCTGACCCCGGAAGAGGTCTTAGTACGCAAAGGCTTTTAGGGTGAATCCCTGCAGCATTCGCTGTTTGCTCCATGCAATAAGCAAGCTCAACAACAAACTATAGGACGGGATACTTCAAACACCCGTCCTCTCTCCTCCGTTTTTGGTTCTCCGAAGTTACAGAATTATTTTTTCCATTTAATTCAGGATATATCTTCCTTTGATGAAGACATTCCTTTCATCAGGAAATTTTCCCTGTTGTGATAGTTTCTCTTGTGCTTTCTTGCAAAAAAGTCCTGATGTGTGAAACTGTCATTGGTCATTTTTATTCCAATTTTCTCCATTATAGCAATCCATGTACCGTGTTCTCATAACCGGAGATATTCATCCCAATGGGCTAAAAAAGCTGGAACAGGAAAGGGATATAGAGATTCAATTTTCTCCCGATCTTCCATACGAGGATGTTCTTCGCATCATTCAGCCTTTTCACTGCATCCTTTCGCGTTCGGAAACCCGGGTGAATAAAGAGATGATTGAGGCAGCACCGGAACTGAAGGTGATTGCCCGTGCAGGTGTTGGGGTGGGTAACATTGATGTGGAATATGCCACGGAGCGAGGTATTTTGGTCATCAACACTCCTGGCAAGAATACCAATTCTGCAGCCGAATTGACGATGGGTTTGCTTCTCAGTGCATTCCGGAAAATTGTACCTGCGCATCAGAGTATGCAGTCCCTGAACTGGGACCGTCATCGCTTCAATGGAGGGGAACTGATGAATAAATGCCTGGGCATCATCGGGTTGGGAAATGTGGGTCATCGTGTTGCCCGATACGCGAAGGCATTTGATATGAAAGTCCAGGCGTTCGATCCCTACCTTGCTGATGAAGTCTTTGAAAGGCATGGAGTTCAAAAAGTGGACTGGATCACATTACTTAATACTTCTGATGTAATCACATTTCATGTTCCACTGAATGACGAAACCCGGGGTATGATTTCAGAAATGGAAATCGAAAGGATGAAACCCGGAGTGATTTTATTGAATACCGCGCGGGGAGGTGTCATCCATGAAACTTCCCTGCTGAACGCCCTTCATTCTGGACATGTAGCCGCAGCAGGCATTGATACCTGGGAAGTTGAACCTCCTCGGGATAATCCTTTCAGTCAGCTTCCCCAGGTGGTGATGTCGCCGCACATTGGTGCTTCGACCTCAGAGGCACAAATCCGGATTGCTGAATCGATTGCCACTCAAGTACCCAGAGCCCTGCGTGGAGAGGTGGTGGATTTTCCGGTTAACATGCCGAGTGTCAAGGTTTTGCCCACCAGCCCTGTTCGCCATTACACGACCCTGGTTGAAAAAATGGGTATGTTCAGTTCACAATTTCTCGATTTTCAGCCTAATCAACTGGAAATCAAATACCGTGGATCCCTTGCCAAATGGGATACCTCACTTCTGCGTCTTTGTTTTCTCAAGGGATTTCTCCAGGCTGCCCATGATCATGCCAGTTATGTCAATGCCGATCAGCTTGCAGAAAGTGTGGGGCTCCATGTGGCTGAAGATACAGACCCTGGGTTTACCGACTATGAAAGCGCTTTTAAATGCTGTTTCAAACTGAAGGGAAAACAGTTCACCATCGGTGGGGTTGTTTTCAGCGGACCCCATCCCCGAATTACGCTGATCAACGATTTTGTCTGCGAGTTGGAGGCTTCAGGGACCATGCTGGTCACGACCAACTCTGACAAACCTGGGATGATCGGAGTGATCGGGGTCTGTCTCGGGAAGCACCAGATCAATATCAATCAGTTTGAGCTTGGGCGTAATGTTCGAGGTGGTGAAGCGATGGCGGTTATCAGTGTGGATCAGGATATTTCAAAAGATATTCTGGACGAATTAATTTCAAATGATGGCATCATTTCCGTAAGAAAAATCGTGCTATAGTCAGTGTTAATTCAACTCAGCATAAACATTTTATTGTTTCTCAAATGGACCTTGAGCATTTTTCTTCAGATCTTTTCTTAGCCCGCTATAAAAACTGAATCATCCAGATGAAATACATCAAATCCCTGCTGGACAAAAACTTCCTTGAATATGCCTCCTACGTCATCAAGGACCGTGCGATTCCCGATATTGAAGACGGGTTGAAGCCGGTTCAGCGAAGAATTTTGCATACGATGATGGAAATGGATGACGGCAAGTTCAACAAGGTTGCCAACATCGTTGGGGATACAATGAAACTCCATCCCCATGGAGACGCATCGATTGCCTCCGCACTGGTGGTGGTGGCCAACAAGGAATATTTTATTGAACGTCAGGGAAATTTTGGAAACCTCTACACCGGAGATCCTGCTTCCGCATCACGATACATTGAAGCCCGATTGACACCCTTAGCAAAGGAAGTTCTGTTTAATCCGGAGCTGACGGAATTCACGGAAAGTTATGACGGAAGGAATCTGGAACCTATTCTACTTCCCTGTAAAATTCCCGCGACCCTCTTATTAGGAGCCGAAGGCATTGCCGTCGGGATGTCCACCAGGATTCTTCCCCATAATTTTAATGAGGTACTGCAGGCTCAGATTTCCTATCTCGAAGAACAACCTTTCGAACTTTTTCCGGATTTTTTAACCGGGGGCTTATTGGACGTCACTCAATACAGCCAAGGCAACGGAAAGGTCCGGGTTCGTGCAAAGATGGAACTGGTCAATGAAAAAACGTTGGTGATCCGTGAATTGCCTTATGGAGTCACCACGGAGTCTTTGATCCAATCCATACAGGATGCGGTCAATAAAAACCGATTCAAACTCGCCTCCATCAACGATTTCACCACCGATCAAGTTGAAATCGAGTTAAAAACTGCACGGGGTTATCACACAGATAAGTTGATCAAGCAGTTATATGCCTATACCCAGTGTGAACAGAATATTTCGGTAAACCTATTGGTGATCCGGAACAATCAGCCCGTTCTTTCATCGGTTAATGATGTCATCCGGCACAATACCGAACATTTAAAAGACCTTTTGCGGAATGAACTCGAACTGGCCCTGGAAAAAACACGAAGGCAATGGCACCAGAAAAAGTTGGAGATGTTTTTTATTGAAGAAAAGGTCTATCGCAAACTGGAGGACTCAGAAAGCTATGAAGAAGCATTAGGACGTGTTGAAAAGGCCATGATGCCTCTTGCGGAAGAACTCTCTGCACCGATCCTCATGGAAGATATTGAGAAATTGTTAACGATCCAGATCAAGAGGATTTCACGCTTCGACCAGCAGGCAGGGCTCAAGGAATTGAAGGAGTTAGAAAAAAAAATCAGGGAACTGAAACGTTCTCTGAGCAATATCAAACTCTACACCATCCAGTATATCCAAAAGCTCAAAGAACAGTTTGGGGCAGACTTCCCACGCAAGTCCCGAATCGAAACCTTTGATGAGGTGCGGATGGAAGAGGTTTTGGAACAGCAAAAAGTTTACTGGGACCGAAGCAGCGGATTTTTTGGAACCAAAGTGAAGTCCGAGAACTCTTTCCAATGCACCTCCCTGGATAAAATCCTGCTGATTCATCGTGACGGACGCTATCAACTGACCCGAGTGCCTGAAAAACTGTTTGCCGGAAAAGATCTGATCCACCTCGATAAACTCGACTCCAGCACCATTTTCAACGTGATTTACTCAGAGGGAGAAAGTCAGATCTGCTACGCGAAACGCTTCAAGGTGGAAAAATTCATTCTTGAAAAAGAATACCGGCTTTTTGAACAGGCCAAGCAGGCAAAGATCCTTCACCTTAGTCAAGGTACAGGAATTTCCGTTGAAGTAGTGCTTGTTCCCCATCCACGACTTCGTAAAACCCGGGACTCCTTTCACTTTGATGAACTTGCTATCAAAGGGATTCAAGCCCGAGGCAACCGAGTTTCTACCAAGGCGATCCAAAGGGTGAGAATCCTGCCGAAGCAAAATCCCGGAGGAGTTCAAATGAGCTTTAACTCTAATCCAGGGGGAGGGGAGGGATAAAAATTTTGATTGAAATAAAATTAAATTGTATTAAGATGAACGGTTTTAAAAATTAATTTTTCAGTACAAGATGTCTTTAAAATGTCAAATTTGCGGTAAAACCCCCGGCAACGGATTCCGCGTCAGTCACGCCCATAACCGGAACAAGCGCCGTTGGTTGCCCAACATCCAGAATGTGAGGGTTCTTCAGCCAGGCGGAAACCGCAAAAAAATCCGGGTTTGCACCAGTTGCATTCGCTCCGGAAAAACATTGGCTGCCTCCTAAAGCTTGTCTCCACCTGTTGACTTGCTTAAAAATTCAACAGCCATTTTCACTTTAGGTCCAGAAGGTACCTTCAGTGATGAGGCAGCACGGGTTTTTCAAAAAAAACCCGATCTTCTTCGTTACAGCAGTACTTTCGCAGAAGCACTCCTCCAGGTTTCTCAAAATCCTAAATCCGCCGCAGTCGTACCGATTGAAAATTCGGTTGCTGGAACTGTAGCCCAAGTTCAGGATGCATTGGTCAGTCTGGATCTGGTCATTTTAGGAGAGGTCAGTCTTCCAATTACCTACTCTTTGCTTGCTTCAGCAGACCCCAAAGAGATCAAAAACTGTTACACGCATTCCCAGGCTTTTGAACAGACCAGTCGATGGAGTGCTGAAAACCTTCCTCAAGTGAGCCCCCAGTTCACCCGAAGCAACATTGATTCGGGGTTACAGTTCTTGGAAAAAGTAGAGCAGGGTGATGAATCGGTTGCGGCAATTGTTCCGGTTTCCTTCGCGATGAAACATCCTCAGTATCTTTTTGCCGAGAACATCCAGGATTTCAAAAACAACACAACCCGTTTTCTGCTCGTGAAGAGCCGGGGAGAACTTCAGGATTATGATTTTACCCGGAAAAAAACAGCACTTTTTGTTGAATTCCAGGAAGATCGCCCAGGACTGCTTTACAAGATGCTGAGTGTTTTTAACCTTTTTGGGATCAACCTCTGTCGGCTTGAGTCCCGCCCTTCTAAAACCACTCCCTGGATGTATGTTTTCTATGTTGATTTCTACAACATTCCTGAGAGCCAAGCCTGCCTCGATGTACTGAAAACCAGCATGTTCAATTATCATATCCTGGGAAGTTATGATGTTTACTCACCAGAAAACTAGCTGAAGTTTTCTGATTCGTTTAAGTCGGTTCAAAAATGTGGTCACAAAGGATTGACATTTTTCGACCAAAGGACTGACGTTTGCACGCCCGTGGAGTTATCTTTTGAGAAAAAATCAGTTGGAAAAAATATCCAGCTAGGCTTGATTTCGAGACCATTTTTCGTTACGAATTAGAAAACAACGCATTTCTTTAGATTGGGGGTCGGCATGGAAAACCTGATAGAAAAAATTCAGAAAATCATTTCAGGATTAGGCTTAGCATTTCTATGGTTCATGCTTTGTGGGATTGATCGCTCCAATACACCTAGTTTCAGCACGAGCGATCTTGAGACATCGAATCTTTTTCAGTCGATGCCTCCGCCTTCAACATGGCCCATATCCTTCTGGATTACCTTATTCGTTCTCGTTTTCGGTTCGGTAGGAGGTTTTTTTGGGGTTAAATACCTTCGTGAAAAACAGGCCCAGGAAGAGCTGGATGCCATCGTTGATGAGCAGGCACAACTTGGTTTGGACACCGAGTTGGAGAACAAAAATATTGAACAGGAAGCCAGAGATTTTCTGGAAGTCATGTGTGGAACCAGCGATCCGGTGGATCTTCTTCCTGTTATCAGTTCCAGTGAGCTTTTTGAAGAAACAGCTCAAGAATTCAAGGATTCCGAGCGTTTCGATGAGGAATTGCTGCCTCAATTGTATGATTTAAGAAGGAGTTTGGAGTTTTCCTATAAAAATCTGGAAGTGCCCTTTCTGAACACTCAAATGCTCGAAAAAGGGTTGAAACTTGAGTGTGAAATCAGACACAAATCGCGGAATGTGGTGTTCATGACCTCCATCTTGGATGCCAATGAGTCGCACATTTATGTCAAACCCCCGACAGTCAAGAGGAGACCCGCAAATTTAAAACAGTTTCCTTCCCTTCATTGCAGACTTCGAAGGGTCAATGATGCAGATTATGAGTTTGATCTGGAAATTGTAGATCAGCTGATAGATGAAATGAACGCGGTGATTCTGAAACAGACTTCGGATATCCGCAAAATGACCATCAGGGAATCAGAACGAGTTCCGATGGATATGGAAATGGAATTTCAACGTGTCAGTGAGGCCCAGTACGATTTGGAACACAAGTTTGAAGCAGAGGAACAGGACAGGGAAAAAATCACTGCAATGATCAAAGATATGAGTTCAGGAGGGATGAAGTTACAGATGACCGATCTGCAGGGCCTGACAAAGGGAGAAGTACTCATTTTTCATCTTTCTAAAGCAAGCTTGAGGAGAGACCTGGCAGCATCGGTGATGAACATCGTTCCGAAAGGAGGATTATATGATCTGCATCTGAAATTTCGGGACAGTGACACCATTACCAGGATGAAAATCAACCAATATCTTCATCGCGCCACCAAGAATATGGAAGCGATGGCATCTTGATTTTTTTTCCAAATTTTTAAGATCCTGCCCTTTTTTGGCGTATCAGATTCAAGGAATGGTTTAGCAGAATTGAACTTCAGTAAATTGTTCCCGCAGTCTCCCAACTTGCTGAAGTACATCCTTGCCTTTCATGACAGCACCCATCAGTTGAGCAATCTCTCCCATTTCTGATTCTTTCATTCCCATCCTTGTCATTTCCTGAACTCCTATGCGCAAACCCGATGGGTATCGTGGATCGGGATCTCCCGGAAGCTGGTTGTAGTTACAGATGATATTTTGCTCTGCAAGTTGCCGGGCAATTGTTTTTGCCTCACCAAAACGGGTGACACGGACTGCAAGCTGGTGACTTTCGGTGAATCCAAATTCCTTGGCTTCAACATCTACTCCTTCCTCATCAAGAGCCCTTCCTAGAGCTTTCGCATTGCTGATGGTTTGTTCAGCATAGGCTTTTCCATAAACCTTCATTTCCCGGATGGCAATCACCAATCCTGGAAGTGTATGCAGATGATGGCTGCTTGAAGACCCAGGCATCACACCTCGGTCGATACTGGTCCACCATTTCATTTCTTCATCACCTTCAAGGTTTCCTAGGATAACTCCGCGTTGTGGCCCGGGAAAGGTTTTGTGGGTACTGGCATTGATGAAATGGGCTCCTTCACCCAGTGGGTCCTGAAAACATCCCCCAAGAATCAATCCAAGAACATGAGCTCCATCATAAAGTAATGGTATTTTCATGTTTCTACATGCTTCTGCGATTTCCTTGACCGGTTCCGGAAAAAGAAAAAGACTTTTGCCGAGAATCGCCAGGTTGGGACGTTTATCTTCCAAAAGTTTCACACAGGCATCTGCGTCCAAATGATATCCATCAGGGGTGGTAGGCCAATAGTGGAGATCAATCGAATGGTCTTTCCCAGGAGTGAGAACCTGACCTCTTTTCTGTATCCTCCGCCCCACGACGCCAATTGGGTTATGGCTGATGTGCCCACCCTGTTCAATAGAATTGACGATGACTGAATCTCCGCCTCTGAGAATGCCCAGGGCCAGTGCAGTGTTGGCCGCGTTTCCACTAATGGGTCTGACATCCGCCTGCCGGCAATTCGCCAGTTCAATGATTTCCTCTTGTGCAATCCTTTCGATCTCGTCAATCCAGCGGGTTCCTTCATAATAACGTCGGTCTTCCGAATCCGTATTGGGATGTCCTTCAGCGTAGCGTCCCATAAAATCATTCGATTCAATACTTCTGACCATGGGGGATTGTGCATTTTCACTGGCAATCAGGTTCAGACATTCTCTTCCCCGCCAGTTATTTTGTGTTTCAACCAGTTTTTGGATGTCTTCAGTTTTAATTTCCATCGGTTTTCTTATTGGTTTTTTGTTTGTTGAAATTTTAACTAAGTTTTAAGAATGATATGTTTGGTCATTTGGGGAATTATTTTTTCAATACTCTGGAAAAAATTCGATTGAGGCCCCCACTTCATCAATGGCTTCTTGCTCCGGAAGGGATTGATTCCGATAGTGTTCCCCTTTGACAATCATTTCGGGCCGAAGGGTTCGGATCAAATGAGAAGCATCAATATCATCAAAGATGATGACACGGTTAATGGATTCAATCGCTGAGAGGAGAAGAGCACGCTCACGTTCATTGAGAAGGGGTGCTGCACCTTTTTGTTGTGAAATGCTTCGATCACTGTTGATGGCCACAACATTGAACCCTTTGAGTGTTTTCAGTTGATGAAGAAACTTAAGATGCCCGGCACTGACATCATCGAAATAACCGTTGGTGAAAACCAGTGGAAGTTCCTGATGGGGCAGAGATCGGCGTAATTGTTCTAGGGTCATTATTTTTCCGGAAGTTTCTCCATAATCAAATCGGTGGAGAAGTTCAGCACGGCTGAAGGAAACAACTCCCACATGCTGGATTGCCATACCGGCTGCAAGCTGGGCCCAGTAACCTGCCTGCTCGATACTTGCTTTTCCCGCCATCAGGAATGCAAGTACGCTGATCAGCATATCCCCTGCTCCGACAACATCGAATACTTCCTGGGTTTCGGGATTCAGGAACTGATAGTCATCGGCTTGATGGTAAAGGAGCATCCCATCCTGATCGAGGCTGATGACGACATATTCAAGATCCAACTCGTTTTTAAGCTTCTGGGCTGCCTTTAGTATCGAGTCCTGATCTGTGAGAGTAAATCCGACAGCAGCTTCGGTTTCAGAGCGGTTGGGTTTGATCAGGGTGAAATTCTGGTAGATCTCATAGTTGGTGTTTCGGCGTGGGTCACAGAGCACCGGAATATTGTGTGTTTTGCCCATTGCCGCAATGTTTTGAAGCACCGAGTTTCCCAATAGGCCTTTTCCGTAATCTGAAACCAATACCGCGTCAACCTTGGGAACCGTCTTTTTCAGGTAATCAATCAATTCTTCCTGAGGCACCTCACTTTCAGGGGGCGGATCAACATCCATTCTCAAGAGGTGGGTATGTCCTGCAATCATCCTATGCTTGAGAACCGTTGTGTAGTCCTGGTGTTGTGACACTCCAGAAGTATCAATTTCCTGTTCCTGAAGCAGCCCCAGTACAATCTCTCCGGCTTCATCTTTTCCCGTCACTCCACAGGCCAGCACTTCGGCACCCAATGCTGATAAATTCATCATCACGTTGCCGGCACCTCCAAGTCTTTGATCGTCTTGCGCAACTTGTAAAACCGGAATCGGTGCTTCCGGTGAGATCCGATGAACCTTGCCCCAGGAATAGCGATCGAGCATCAGATCTCCCACCACCAGGATCTGAGGGGTTGCAATATCGGCTAGGCTTTGCCTCAGTTCTGTTTCGCTAGAAGGCCTCATCAGGGTTTGGCAAGGTATTTTGCAATCAGATTTTCAAAAGCACTAAGAGGTTGTGCGCCAGAAAGTAGTTCTCCTTTGATTCTGCGGTTTACGGAATCATATCGGCCAATGAAAAATCCCGGAGTCCCGCTGATGCCCAGGCCGGCACCATCTTCCATATCCTGATTAACCAGTCCACGGTAACGGTCACTGTCAAGACACTGGTCAAATTTTTTCTTATTCTTGATGCCGATTTGACGGGCATATTTTTTTAAATCTTCAGGAAACTGGGCTTTTTGGTTCTCGTAAAGAATTTCATGCATCTTTTCGAATTGATTTTGTTCCCTTGCACATTCCACCGCAATGGCTGCTTCATCTGCTTCGGTATGAAATCCAAGCGGAAAATGGCGATAGCCAAAGGCAATATCTTGATCATATTTTTTGATCAACTTCTGGATGGTGGGTTGGATGCGTGAACAATATGGACATTGGTAGTCAGAGAATTCAAGAATCATCACCTTGGCTTTAGGGTTTCCACGGATGTAGGCGGTTTTGATGGGAGCTTCCTGGGTAAAATCGGAAGGAGGAGCAAGATAGGTTTTGACCCAACCTTTTTCCATGGCCAAGCCGTATTGGTTCAGCAACATTTCCTGTCTTAATTGTGCTTTCAGGAACTGTCGGATTTGAGGACGAAATTGATCCAGTGAGCCACGAGCTTTTAGATTGTTGCCTTCATAAATTGCAAGTATCTGCTCTTCCGTTACCGAAATTTCAGGTTTGCTGTTGATTTCTTTGTGCTTCTTTTCGAGTTTTTCGAGAGTATGCACAATCAAACGTTCCTGAAGTTGTTGATAAAGTTGCAGACTGAGGTCATAGATTTTTTTGTTTCTGAGATCCTCAAGTTTAACCGGCACATTTTCCAGTTCTGCCACAACCGGGTTGGCGTCAAAAACCTTTTCTTCAGCAGCAGTGATTGGAGCTTTCAGAAAAAGAAAACCCAAAATAGTGATGACACTGAAGATTGGGTGATTGAAAAATTTAAACCGTTTCATGATTTCAGTCTGTTAATGTTTAATTGATAAAACCTGAAGGATTGGAGACTTCTTCCAGAGATGCCATTTGCATCAGGGCGATCAGATTATCCCAACGCTGATTTAAGTCATCTGCTTCCAAAAGCGCTTGTTTTTCGATCGGATTGAAATCCAGATTCATACTCAGAATATTGACCAATAGATTCAGAGGAATGGATTCAATTTTATCCCACTCAACCTGAAGTTGTTTACTCGATGCATAGCTTTTAAACGCATTGAGCAAAGCAGTCATATCTCTTTCCTCGATGGTCTCACTTCCATCGTTTTCATAACGTTGATAATCAACTTCAACTTGGCGATAGAGTGTTTCCACCTCGAGTTCTTTAAGGATTTCGAAGCGGATTTCTCCCTGCAAACGGATCAGGTAATTTCCTTCGCTTTGTTTCTGGCAATGATCAATTTTTCCCAAACAGCCAATTTGATGGATATTCTCATCAGTTTCACTCAAAGGCTGGATCATGCCGATCATTTCTTCTGATTCCATTGCATGCTCAACCATTTGCCGATAACGGGGTTCGAATATGTTCAACGGAAGGATGGTTTTGGGTAAGAGAATACATCCATAGAGAGGAAAAACCGGTATCGTCTGAGGAAAGTTTTTGGGCATATCAGACACGTTCCGTTTCTGTTTGAAGGAATCCATTTTCGAGTCTTGCTTCCAGTTCGTCATGGTTTGCAGGAAGAAAAGGCATAGTGTTTTTCCATACCGCGGGTTTATCCATACAGATGTAATTTGGAATCTCTGGCGCGTATTTAGTTAGTTCCTGCTGAAGTAATCGGATCATTTGCTGCCTGATGTTTTTCAGGTAGCGCAATTTCCCGTCATCAGATTGATAAAGCTCCCCAAGAAATATCCTACTCGAAGGAAATCGATCTTCCACGATGGGTTTTAACATTGGCAGACACCTTAATGTCCCCATGCTGATCCAGGCAATTCGCTCGGGGCTGACAGAATCAAAAAGGCGTTTTACGAGTCTCGGATATTCCTTCTCCCAACCTGGAAAATGGAGCATTGGGTCAAAATGAAAAGCAAGTTTATAGCCTGCGTCCGATGCCTTACGAGCGGCTTGCAGACGTTCTTCAAGTCTAGCAGTCTTGTGTTCCTCCTGTTCAATGACGATTTCAGGATTCAGCGACCATGCGATAACGGTTTTTCCACCATGAGGAAGATCCAGAAGATGGTCTACGTGATCCGATTTGGTTTTCAGTTCAAGAACGGCATTGGGAAGGTTACTGAAAAACCGGATCAGGTGTGGACTGATCCTGAGGTAAGGATCCAGTGCCAGACTGTCGGAATGTTCTCCAGTTCCTACTCGAAAAAGTTGTCCTGGGCGTAAACTGATTTGATGACTAAGGTTTTCCAGGATTTCCTCAAGATTTGCGTGAACTGTAATCAGCGGCTTATTCAGGAAAGCTTGGAGGATACAGTAGGTGCACTCGAATGGGCAGTTTTCGACAAGATCCAGTGTGTAATAATTACAGCAAAGCGTGTCTTGAGAAAAACCAGGACAACTTTTGAAAGAATGACCTTGGAAATACTTGAGATGGAGGGTTTTCTTTCCCTGGGTCAAAGGATTTCTTCCAGGATCAAGTCCCAGGGTTTTATGCTGTTCTACTCCATTTTCCAGAATCAACTGGGGCACATCTGAAAAACGATCACAGATTTCTCTGGTTAACTTTGAGTTTTTCACCTCAGGATCGATGAGAATTCTTTCAGGCCGGTAATTCAGCATGGGTTTCCTTCCTTTAGGCCCACGGGAGTTTCTTGAATAAAGTGCCTTGCCTGATTGACATCGATTTCAATCTGTTTTTTCAGTTCTTCCATGCCTGAAAATTTCTTCTCGGCCCTGAGAGATTTAAGCGGCCAGATTTCTATTGTTTCTCCGTAAAGCTCGCCCTCAAAATCCATGATCCAGGTTTCTGCACGAAATTCATCTTCACCGAAAGTCGGTCGGGTCCCGATATTGGTTACTCCGAAAAATGTTTCGTTTTTGGTTTTCACCTTCGTAACGTAGACTCCTGCGGGTAGAGGTAATTGGATTTCGGGGATCAGATTCGCTGTCGGAAAGCCCAGAATCCTTCCGCGCTGTTCTCCTTTTTGGACGGTTCCCAGTAAACTGTAGGGGCGGCCCAAGTATTCTTCTACTTCAGAAAACCGCATTTCCCGAATAAGCTGACGGATCAGGGTGCTGCTTACGATTTGGCTTTTGATTCGAAATGGAGCGATTTCTTCCAGAGAAAACCCATTTTCCTGGCCAAGACGTTCGAGCAATATGAAGTCCCCGGTTCGGTTTTTTCCAAAACGGAAATCATAACCGATGATCAGTTTCTCCAACTTAAAACGTTGAAGGAGGTAGCGTGAGGCAAAGGTATCGGCATCCAATTCAGCCAGCTCGGGTGTGAAGGGAATCACATGGACTTCATCGATTCCTGAATCTTCAAAGAGTCGGTTCTGTAATTGCGGGGTGCAAATACGCTGAACCGGTCGGCGGGGATGCAAAATTTCCTGAGGATGAGGATGAAAGGTCACCAGGGCAGAAGAAAGATCACGATCTTTGGCTTCGTTGACGACGGCTCCTGTCAAAGCTTGATGCCCAAGGTGCATACCGTCGAAATTTCCAATGGTGACGACACAAGGACGGTCCCCGGAGCGTTTTTCCCGGAAACGATAAACCTGCATGCTTGGCCCTGAGTTTCGAAAGTCGGAAGGATTGAAAAGATTGACTTGGAATCAAAATTTTTAAAACAATTTATTCTAGTATTATTCGCCCAATATTCAAGCTGAGAACCGCTCCCTCAATTTCAGGAAATCCTCATTGAAGTCAAAGATTTCCGGATATTTTTTTAGGTTTTTTGGATGGGGATTTCCTCAAGCTTGGCTTGAAATTATTAGCTTTATTGAACTGAAGAAGGCAATTGACTTGAATCAAAAGCATGCTTTTCCATTTTCTTCTTCAAATTCAACATTTTCATTGGATCAAGTGGATTCAGGAAAGTCGAAACCTTCCGTAGATCACTCCGGAATATGTTTGGCTCTCAGAAATCCGATGGGTGGATTACCCTTGGATTGAAACAACAACTCAAACTCAGTTTTTATGTTGTATTCAGCAAATGGACTTTGATGCAGATCGCTTGTAAAATCTACGATTTCAAAATTCCGGCTGTTTCCGATCAGTTCTGCGGTAGATTGAAAATATTCGAGGTGATCGGTTTTGAAAAAAATTTCTCCAAAAGGAACAAAAAGCCGATGCATCATTTTCAGAAAATCTTGATTGAAGATCCTGTGTTTGCGTCGTCCTTTTTTGGACCATGGATCAGGAAAATTGATGTGGAGCACATTGATGCTCCCTTCCTCAAAATAATCATCTAAATATTCACCCCGTTCTCTCATCAACAGAATATTTTCAAGTTGCTCTCTTTTGATTTTCTTAGCTGCAAGCACAAGGCGTTTGAGTCTCAGTTCAAGCCCGAAAAAAGTTTCATCGGGACTATTTCTCGCCAGTTCCATAAGGTATCTTCCCGACCCGCAACCAATTTCAACATGGACTTTGGCTGAATTTTGGACTTTTTTCCGCCAGTGTTGATCAAAACTTTCACGGTTTGGATGGGGCAGGAGGTATTCCTCGTAATCATAAATCCTGGTGATATAGGGATTATTACGTTCCATCCTCTCCAGGTTGGATTTCGGGAGAAGACGGTAATCACTCGGTCGGTAACGAATATCAGCCATGCAGTCGATTGATCACGAACTTAAAATTGAAAAAGTAGCAGAAGCTCCGAACGGGGCAATGCGTTTGCTTCTCAGTGATGGAAGCGAATGGGTTGTAGGAGTAAAATCCTGGAATCGTCTAAACCTTTCGCTGGAAAAAATACTTGATGTAAATGTTCTTCGTGCACTGGAAAAGGAATCTCAATACCATCTATTACGCACCAAGGCTCTTGAACTTCTTGGAATTCGGGAACATTCCCGTCAGGAATTGAAACGAAAACTTATTGCCAGGTTTCATAACCATGAACCAGAAATAGAGCGATGTCTTGAAGAACTCCAGTCAGAAGATTATTTATCGGACCAACGCTTCACCCAATTATTCATTGAATCCCGCCTCAACAACAAGCGCGTGGGGCCTTTTAAAATCGTGGCAGACCTTCAACAAAGGGGAATCGACCGCGATACGGCTCATTCGATCATGGATGAATTGGCAGACGAGGAATTCTGGTTGAGCAAGATTAAGGACAATCTTGAAGAACTATGTAAAGGTAATAAAAAAAATAATCGACAGGCTTTAGGACAAAAACTGTTCCAAAGAGGCTTTGCTTATGAATTGATCAATCAGGCCTTGAACGATTTAAATTTCAGCAGATATTGAAGATTGTCATTCTTAGATTGAAGTGAGTATTAAAGAAAATTCAGACCTCGGAAAGCAGATGATTTATCCTGAGAGGATCAGTAAAAATGAACTGCTTGAACTCCCCCTGCTTCAGTTCCCAGGAAAAATCCATCTCGTCAATGACAGGATCGAAATGGAAAAGGCTATGGAATTGATTCAGGAGGAAGCCCTTCTCGGTTTTGATACAGAAACCCGGCCATCCTTTAAACGTGGAGAAAATCATCCTGTCGCTCTGCTTCAACTGGCCAGCGAAACCGATGCTTTTTTATTCCAACTCCGTGATTTGGGGTTGCCCGATCCCTTGAAGGAACTTTTTGAAGATGAATCGGTTTTGAAAATCGGGGTAGCAATCCACGACGACATCAAGGCTTTGCAGCAAAAATCAGAGTTTCATCCCAACGGATTTGTTGATCTGGCAGATATTGCACGTCGTTTTGGTATCATCACGACCGGATTGAGGAATTTGACCGGTATTGTTTTAAAATCCAGGATCTCAAAGCGTTACCAGCTTTCCAACTGGAACCGGAAAATACTGGATGAACATCAACAGCTCTATGCGGCCACCGATGCCTGGGTCTGCAGGGAAATCTATCTTCAAATGATGGAATCCGATTTAGAGGGAATGACTGCTCTTGATCAAGTAGATACTGAAAGCTTGGATGGAACCTCCTCGGAAGAAACCCAGAAAGAGGAACTAAGAAATGCCATTTAGATTGAACATCCTTTGGATGCGTAAATTTCTTCGCAGATGATGGTTGAAAGTACAGATTCATTAAAAATTGATCTTTCCATCATTCTTCCCACCTTGAATGAGGTTGAAAGCGTACCTGTCACACTATCTGTCCTGGAAGAGTTACTTCAGGGGGTTGCTTTTGAGTTGATCGTCGTCGATGACGATTCCAGTGATGGTACATGGCAGAAGGTTCTCGAGATTTCAAGAAATGATCCCAAGATTAGACTGGTGCGCAGGGTTCACCGGAAAGGTTTGAGCACAGCCATCATGGAAGGCTTTATGGCTGCCAAAGGTCAAAAACTGCTGGTGGCAGATGCGGATTTGCAGCATGACCTCAGTATCATTCCGAAAATGCTTGAAGCATCTGAAGATCATGATCTGGTGGTTGGTTCACGTTATCTTGAACAAAGCCGAATCAGCGGTTGGTCTTCAGGTCGTCAAAGTCTCAGTATTTATGGAACCAGGTTCGCTTGTTCCCTCATCAACCATAAAGTCAGTGATCCCCTCAGCGGTTTTTTTCTGATTGATGCAGCAAAGCTTCATGGGATGGCGTCTTCACTACGTTCTAAAGGCTTCAAGATTCTATTTGAAATACTGCTGAAACACCCTGATTTGAAAGTCCAGGAAATTCCCTACGAATTCAAAAACAGACAGTTTGGTCAAAGTAAATTGACGGGTGCAGTGATTTGGGATTTTGCGGAAACCCTTTTGACCCGAAACCTTTTGGGGAATTGGAACCTGATTCTGCTTAAGTCAATTCTTGGAGGATTGAGTGGGATTGTGGTTAACCTATTCTTGTTTGTGATGCTTCGTCGGATGGGAACCGATTTTATGCTTTCACTGGGGTTTTCAGTGCATTTGGCATTGGTATGGAATTATTTGATGAAAGCCTACCTCTATGCGGTCAAACCAGGATTGAAACAGCTTTTGGAATACTATGCTGCCCATTTTTTGGGGACCATTGCGATCCTCGTTTCAGGATACTTCCTCAGTCAGCTTCACTTTGAAGAATGGTCCGCAGTCATGATATCGATCCTGCTGGGGTCAGGTTGGAATTTTTTCGGCAATCACATTTTTGAATTTTCCGACAAAAACTAAATGCTTATCCGATGCATGCCAAAATTGTAAAACAAGAATCTCCTCAAAGCTTTAGATTCAACCAAAAGTATGTGAAAATGATGTGTTTTGCCAAATTTGCAGAATTAAGAACAAAAGGATTTAACTAAGATGAATTGGGAGCGTTCGCATTTTTGCGGTGATTTAAGACAGGAACATATTGGGAATCAAGTCGTGTTGTTCGGCTGGTGTCAAACCAGACGGGACCACGGCGGGGTGATCTTTGTGGATTTACGAGATTATACAGGTGTGAGCCAAGTCGTTTTCAAGAAGGAGATCAGCATTGAAGCTCATCAACTTGGTGATTCCATCCGAAGTGAATACGTGCTGGCGGTTAGAGGTCAGGTTGAACACCGTTTGGAAGGCAATGTGAATCCCAAACTGCCAACGGGAGAAGTAGAAGTATTAGTGGACCAACTGGAAATCCTGAATCCATCAGAAACTCCACCATTCCTGCTTGAGGAAAGAGAGCAGGTGGATGAAAAAATCCGCCTCACCCATCGTTTCCTGGAACTGCGCCATCCTGATTTGCAGCACAATATGATGCAGCGCTCCAGGGCGATGCAGCTTGTAAGGAATTACTTTACGGAAGAAAAATTTTTTGAGGTGGAAACTCCGATCCTCACCAAATCAACTCCTGAAGGAGCAAGAGATTATCTGGTTCCATCGCGAGTCAGTCCGGGTCAATTTTATGCCCTTCCCCAATCCCCGCAGATCTTTAAACAGCTGCTGATGATCAGCGGTTATGACCGATACATGCAGATTGCCCGTTGTTTTCGGGATGAAGACTTGAGAGGTAATCGTCAACCCGAGTTTACTCAGATTGATTTGGAATTGAGTTTCATTACTCCAGAGGAAGTCTACAGGCTTGTAGAGGGTTTGATGGTGAAACTTTTTGGAGAATTGCTTGAGATTGAAGTTCCCATCCCCTTTCCAAGGATGACTTATCAGGAGGCGATGGAGCAATATGGATCGGACGCCCCGGACACCCGGTTTGAACTCAAACTGGTTGACCTTTCCGATATTGCTTCGGAATGCGGACTTCGAGTTTTTTCTGAAGTTGTCAAGAAGGGTGGTTTGGTGAAGGCAATTCGCGTCCCGGGAGGAGCGGACCTGTCCCGCAAAGCATTGGATGATTTGACCGAGTTTGCAGCGATTTATGGCGCCAAAGGGATGGCTTGGATAAAACGTAATGAGGAAGGCTGGCAATCTCCAATTGCGAAATTTTTCTCTGAGGAGCATCAAGCTGCTCTTGAAAAACGAACCTCCATGGAAGTGGGGGATTTGGTCTTATTCTGTGCAGATAAGCCACGGGTCGTTCATGACACATTAGGAAACCTGCGTAAAGAAATTGCCCGACAGCGTGGACTGATTCCAGAAAATGAGTTCCGTTTTGTCTGGGTTACCGATTTTCCACTCTTTGAATACAGCGAGGCAGAAAAACGTTTTGTTTCAAGTCACCATCCTTTCACCATGCCCAACCTGGAAGATCTTGAAGCATATGGACAGGATCAGCCTGAGCGTATTCGCTCCAGGGCTTATGATATCACCCTCAATGGAGTTGAAATCGGCGGAGGCAGTATCCGTATTCATCGGGGGGATATACAGGACCAGGTCTTTAAATTGTTGAAACTGGAAGCGGATGAAATTGAAAGCAAATTCGGTTTTCTGATGAAAGCTCTCTCCTACGGAGCACCACCCCATGGCGGAATTGCCCTTGGCTTTGACCGGATCATGATGTTTTTACTGAATACCGAATCGATCCGGGATGTCATTGCCTTTCCCAAAACCCAAAGGGCTTCCTGCCTGATGACCGAGGCGCCCTCGAATGTTTCCGAGGATCAGCTCGAGGAACTTCAGCTCAGGATCCGTGCTTCTGCGGCAAAGCAGAACTGAGTCATGAATTCTACCCGTCTCAAGGTCGGCTTGATCTGCGGCGGTACCAGCGGCGAGCATCAGGTTTCCCTGATTTCTGCCTATCATATCCAAAAAGCCCTTGACCGGAACCGCTTTGATGTGCGGATGATCGGCATCAGCCAGGATGGTTCATGGTTTCTCGGAGATTCAGAAAATTTTCTGGAAAACCATGAGGATGTCAGGAAAGTGGCTTTTACTTCCTCTCTTCCAGTTACGATTCCGGAACGACAGTCCAAAGCAATCAGACCAGAAAATACCGGTTCACTGGATGACATCGATGTTTTCTTCCCAATCACTCATGGTCGCCTGGGAGAAGATGGAGCGCTTCAGGGACTTTTGGAATTGGCTGGTAAACCCTATGTCGGATCAGATGTGTATGGTTCGGCCATCTGTATGGACAAGGATGTTTGCAAGAGACTTTTGATTCAGAACGATCTACCAGTAGTCAGCTACCGTGTGTTTCGTTCCGGAGATTTTATAGATTATGAAGAATTGATGCGGGAACTGGGTCCCACACTTTTCGTCAAACCCTGTCGGGAAGGTTCTTCACTGGGAGTGAGCAAAGTCCATAATGCCAGGGAATTTCAGGCAGCAATCAAAGATGCATTCGGAATAGACCGAAAAATCATGATCGAAAAAGCAGTCCAGGGCCGCGAGATCGAGTGCTCTGTTTTAGGAAATGATTCCCCTAAAGCGGCTGAGGTATTGGGTGAAATTGTACCACGTCATGATTTTTACTCCTATGAAGCCAAATACGTGGATGATGAAGGAGCTGATTTGATCATCCCTGCTCAAATCGAATCCGAAACGTCCCTGAAAATACGTGAAGCTGCTGTGGAGGCATTTCGTTGCACAGAATGCAGGGGGATGGCGCGGGTTGATTTTTTTCTAAACCAAGATGATGATTTTTTCATCAATGAAATCAATACGCTACCTGGATTTACCAGCATCAGCATGTACCCCAAGTTATGGGAAGCATCCGGTATGTCTTATTCAAAACTACTGGAACACCTGATTGAACTTGCCCTCGAAAACTGAGGATCGATGCGGATACATGAAGATCCTCCACTGAATGTTGTCCTTTACGAACCCCAGATTCCTCCCAATACCGGAAATATTGCCAGGCTCTGTGCTGCAGTTCGATGTCATCTGATCCTGTTGGGAAAGCTTGGTTTCGAGTTGACCGACAGCCAACTCAAGCGAGCGGGCCTTGATTACTGGCAATGGGTGAGCTGGGAATATCATGAAGATCCTGAGGCCTTCCTGCAAAATCTCCCTGAAGCATCAATCCGCTGCCTCTCAGTCCATGTTCATAAGCCTTATACTCAAATGAATCCGTCTCACGGGGATTACCTCTTTTTCGGCAAGGAAACGACAGGGCTTCCCAAAGCATGGCTTGAGCGTTATGCCGAACAGGCATTTACCATTCCCATGTGGGAATCAGGAGTAAGAAGCCTGAATCTTGGATCGTCCGTCGCGATTGTGGTTTATGATGCACTCAGACAAATGAAAGTCTTTTAAATCAATGGGTTGAAAAGATTATTTGATTGAGTATATTCAATAAAAATCCTGATGCTGGAAGCAAAAAGAAGACTCATCAAAGAATTTCAATGAACCAACAGCTTTCAGCAAAAGCAGCCAATTTTCAGGATTTTTTAAGTTCCAGGGGAATCGAAGAAAAAGTGGTCGAACTTTCGGAATCGACCCGAACTGCTGCTGAAGCCGCGGCGGCAATCGGCTGTGAAGTGGAGGAGATTGCAAAGTCGATCGTTTTTTATGTCAAGGATACCCTCCGACCCATCCTGGTGATTGCAAGCGGGACAAACCGTGTGGATGAAAAAAAGCTGAAAAAACTGGTTGGTGGAAAACTGAAAAGAGCCGATGCGGATTTTGTCCGGGAAGTCACCGGGTTTGTAATCGGCGGGGTGCCTCCTGCAGGGCACATTGAGCCGCTGCAGACATTTATGGATCTGGACCTTTTACAATTTTCACAGGTCTGGGCAGCGGCTGGTTCTCCTTACGCGGTTTTTCCCATCAAACCCCAGGTGCTTTTGGAACTATGCACTGCTGAAGCAGTTGACATCAAGGTCAACTGATCCGGTTCAAAATAAAAAATTGAATCCTGCTTCAACTGTTTCGACCGACAAGCACGAAGGCAGACCAGTAATAAGGCGCACTCCATTCAAGGGTTTCGAGCATTTCCAGTCTAGCCTCCCGCATTGCTTCCCTGGCGGGCATTCCTCCGAGAAACTTGGCGTAAAATTTGGTCATCAGTAATTGCGTTCCTGCGTCACTGACTTCCCAGAAGGAGTTGACTACATTACTCACTCCTGCTTCCTGGAAAGAACGTCTCAGGCCATAGACCCCTTCGCCTTCATGGATTTCACCAAGTCCCGTTTCACAGGCTGATAGAACGACCAGCTGGGTTCCTGCAAGATCCAGATTCAATACTTCCATTGCAGTCAGGACGCCGTCGTTGTCGGTATCGATTTCCCCTAACAGAGGAGCATTGGCATTGAGACCGGTGAATGCCAGTCCTGCTCTCAACAGTGGATTGTCTGCAGGCGGGGGTAAGCGGTTTCCGCCTCCCCTGGCAAGTCCCTGGATGCGTTTGGAGAGTTTTTCATCCTCTTTGAGGAAAAAGCCGTGGGTCGCGATGTGGAGTACTTCAGGAGGTCTTGTGATCTCCCTGAGTTGTTGTTCTTCGGCAGACTGGAGTGTGAAGATGGATGTTTTCCTTTCTTTTTCATCAGAAACCACCTTGATCACTTCACCTTCTTTTTCCGCACCAGGCAGGGGGTCAAAATTCAGTCCACGTAAACCGGAACCCATCCTTGCTCCCTGGGCCACACTTCGTGACCTTTTTCGTGAAACCTCACGGGCTTGGGGGCTTTCCAGCAATTTCTTGGAATCAAAATCAGGACCGGCAAGGATCAACATATCTCCACTGACCGGTTCCACCAGATTGACAGCAAGATCACGGGAGGAACTGATGATACGAAGATCGTAATTTTCGATCAGGTAACTTTCAGAATCATCAACCAGGACGTCAAATGGGAGAACATTGAGAACACTGTCCGGGGAGATGAAAATCGATTCGGCATCGGAAATGTAATCCATCAGAGGGCTCCAAAGAGGTTCCCAAAGCTCATAGGCCACACTCTTGATGTCCTCGTCCTCTGCGCCTTCATCCTGGATGATTTCACGAAGCTCAGAGATGACTATTTGGATGTATTCCAGTTCTCCATAATCGAATACAAACCACTCCCCCTGATAACCGACGAGGGCCAGTATTTTAAGAATGTCTTCCTTATCCCTGTACGCAAGGAAATCGACCAGCGCGCTATCTCCCAAGGCGTCAAGCACCTCTTCCGGTTCGGCTTGGGCCAGGGTCTGACGGTAAACCTGGCTTGAGGCTCCAAGATCCAACTGGAGGGCATTGATTTTTTCTTCAAGTTTAAAGACCAGTTCTCCAAATTGGTCACGGTTTTCATCGTTCGGCCCTGCAAGGGTTAGTGAAGCCAACTCTTTTCGGGCTTCAGTCAAATCCTCTGTAAGTTTTTTCAGTTTTGGAGAACCTGACATTTTCACTACCTGCTGGGTTTCACTGGTGATTTTCAACAGCAAGCCTTTGCGTTTCAGGCTGATCTGAAAAAGATTTTCAGCAGTTCGTTCATCATCAATATTGAGCAGCAGTTGGATGTAGGCATCCTGCTCAGGCTTATGGAGGCGGATGTAGGATTGACGTGTATTGTCTCCGGCGACCCAAAGTACCCGATCGAAAAAGGTATTACGTTGTTCAAACCCTGTTTTTCGAATTTCAAAGGCTTCATCAAGCAGGCCAAGATCTTCTTTCAGTTGTGCCAGGTTATTCAGGGTTTCAAAGGTGTAGGGGTGACTTTTTCCTAAAACTTCGTATTCCAGTTCCAGGGTTTCCTCGAACAGTTCCAGGGCTTCTTCAGGCTTTTCCTGGAGCACAAGCAATTCCCCAAGGTCATTCATACTACGCAAGGTATCCGCATGCTTTTTCCCAAAAATGGCAGTACGTCCCTCCAATGCCTGGGTCAGGTGTTTTTCGGAAGTATCAAGATTCCCCAGATTCTTGTGAACTCTGCCGAGGTTATTCAGCGCTTTCAGGGTATTCTGATGCCGTTCCCCGAATTTTTTCCTCCAAAGATCGTAAGCCAAAGTAAATCTGGGTTCCGCTTTTTCGGGTTTGTCGTCACGAAGATAGAGATATGCGAGGTTGTTGATGCTGGCAATGGTATTGGGGTGCTCCCTCCCATAAACCTCTTTGTTCAGTTCTATGACTTTTTCATAATTCAATTCGGAACGTTGAAAATCTCCCTGGGATTCATAAAGAAAGGCCAGATTGTTCAGCAATGCCAGGGTGGTGGGATGTTTCGATCCCTGAATCTGTTCAGAAATGGCGTGGCTTTTCTTGAAAAGGGGTTCCGCTTCATCATAAAGTCCCTGATTTTCTAGAAGCAGGGCCAGGTTATTCATGACCGAAACGGACTGTGGACTTTCTTCCCCGAGTGCAGTAATCATCCTTCTCATGGCATCACGAAAATGCTTTTCGGCTTTTTCGTACTCACCAAGCCTGCGGTAGACACTGGCCATGTTGTTCAGGTCCCCAGCCGTGTTGGGATGTGTTTCTCCAAGCAGAGCGAGTTCCAGTTCATAAACTTTCCGATGCTGCTCGAGGGCTTCTTCAAGCCTGCCTGTATCTTCATAAAGCTGTGCCAGGTGGCTGATGGTCTGGATGGTCAGAGGATCTTCTTCACCCAGTTCGGCGGTGGCGGTTGTTAAAACTTCCAGAAAAAGCGGTTCGGCCTTTTCGTATTCACCCAATTGACGGTAGGTTTCTGCAAGATTCTCCTTGGTCTCAAGGGTTTCAAATGCCTGGTCTCCCAGAACTTGTTCCTGACCCGAAAGCGTTTTTTCAAAGGTTGGCTGAGCCTCTTTCAGTTTCCCCCTGTTCAGATAAAGTGCTCCCAGCAGGGCTGAAGCTGCGAGCGCATCAGGATCTTGCTCACCCAGAGTTTGTGCCAGACCATTGGCGGTTTCTCTGAGGATTTCTTCTGCCTGGTCAAATCGTCCCTGATCTTGTTGATTGAGCCCTAGGGCCTGGAGACGAAGCATGGTTTGCGGATCGTCCATGCCGAGGGAACTTCGGGAGATCTGGTAAGCTTCCTCATAGACGGTTTCGGCCATTTGCGGGTCGATCATGCCCAGGAAGCCTGCATAGGCATCAAGAACCAATAAGGCCAATTCAGATTGATCCGTATCCTGTGCCTGCTTCAAAAGCTGCTCATAGAGGACATTGGCTTCTTCAAGCAAGCCCATTTCCGCCATCAGCAGAGCTTCCGTGAGCCTCGAATTAAAGGTGTTGGGATCGGTTGCCCCATAAGCTTTGACGGAAAGTCCTGACGCTTCCGCAGCAAGCTTCAGTGCTTCTTCGAGTTCACCCTGCATGTAAAGGTCTTCCACTTCAAACTGACGCTGCTCCCAGAGTTCTCTAGCTTCGTCTTGGGAAAGCCCTGTCGCACTTTGTTGTGCTTTGAGGGAAATGTTGCCGAGGGCAATGAAAATAACGAAAAAGCATGCGATCGAGGTTTTGACTAGTTTTCTAATTGCTGTTTTTTTCATCCTTACCTCTGTGGAAATGGTGAGCTTCAATTCAAAAAGATTTTAGTCATTCGCTATCTAACGATAGTTCGAGATTTTTTTATTGTTCAGGGCATTCAAAAACAAAACCGAATCCGTGTTTTCTTTATCTCCTTTTGATACCACATATCACAAAGAGAAAACCATTAGAAATTCCTCAGTTTTCAAATTCAGTTCGGGCTTCTTCCAATTGATGGGTTTTGGTCTCCCATTCCCGCATATGAAGTTTTAGTTCCTGTTCCAATTCAATTTTACTGGTCTGCATGTTTTCAATCTTCCGATTGTCTGCATTCTTAAAAAAATCCTTACCGCTGAAGATCAAGTCGATGTTGCGGATTTGAGCTTCCTGATCGGAGATGGTTTCCTCAAGCAGGTTGGTTTCTCGGGTAAGCTTTGAAATCAGCTTTTTCAGCTCTTTGCGGTTTCTCTGTTTGCCGTTGAGTTCAGAGGGCTTTTTAGTTTCACGGGTCTGACTCAAGGCCTGATCCCGGCTCAGGTAATCGTCGCCAAAATGCTCGAGGTATTCCTCGTAACTGCCTGCAAAATCCCGTGCACCCTCCGGGGTGAGTTCAAGGACGTGGGTGGCAACTTCCGAGACAAAATGACGGTCATGACTGACGACAATCACCGTTCCCGGGAAATCCTTTAAGGCCTGTGCCAGGGCTTCCACCCCTTCCAGATCAAGATGATTGGTGGGTTCATCAAGAACCAGAACATTTCTTTTTTCCAGCATGATTTTCGCAAAAAGCAGCCTCGCAGCTTCACCGCCGCTTAGGGAGGAAACGCTTTTGAGGGCTTCATCGCCGGAAAGGAGGACCCTGCCGAGCAGACCGCGGATGGTGCCGATGTTCTCCTGCTGACCAAACTGATAGAGCCAGTCATAAGCACTGATCCGTCCTTTCAGGTTTTCATGATGATCCTGGGCAAAGTAGGAAATGCTGGTTTCATAACCCCATTCATAATCCCCCTGGTCCGATTCCAGTTCTCCGAGCAGGATTTTCAAAAGGGTGGATTTTCCGATTCCGTTGGGTCCGATGACGGCAATTTTTTCGCCCCGTTCAAGTTTGAAATTGATGCCATTCAGAACCTGGATTTCGGCAAATTGTTTTGAAATTTTACTGGAAGTCAAAGTGATCCTGCCGGAAGGCCGTTCCTGTTCAAACTTAAGTTTCGGGTAAATCCGGGAAGAACGGGTGATTTCTGGGATTTCCATTTTTTCCAGCTGCTTCACCCGTGACTGAGCCTGCCGGGCTTTTGTGGCCTTGTAGCGGAAACGTTCTACAAATGCCTGCATTTCCGCAGTCTTGCGTTCCAGACTTTCGATCTCTTTCTGTTTCTGAGATTCGTTGAGGGCTTTTGCATCCAGGAACTGATCATAATTGCCAGGATAAAGCCTTAGTTCCTGGTAGTCGATATCAACCGTATGGGTTGAAACAGCATTCAAAAAGTTACGATCGTGGGAGATGAAGATCAGTGTGCCCTGGTATTCGTGGACCAAAAAATTTTCAAGCCAGCGGATAGAGACGATGTCCAGGTGGTTGGTTGGTTCATCCAGCATCAACAGGCTGGGCTTGGCAAAAAGCAGTTGCCCCAATAAAACCCTCAGTTTGAATCCTCCTGAAAGAGCTTTCATCGGTCCATGATGATAGGCCGGGCCGATTCCCAAACCACTCAGCATTTCTTCAACTTGAGCTTCTGCGGCATAGCCGTCTTCTTCCGCAATGATGACTTCCAGATGTGCCAATCGATTTCCGCTTTCTTCATCGTCACTATTCTCAGCCAGCAATTGCTCTTTTTCACTGAACGCACTCCAGAGACGTGGATTTCCCTGGAGTACAACATCACTGACTTTGACGTTTTCGTAACGGAAATGATCCTGTTTAAGCAGCCCAGGGCTTAAATTTTTTGGAATGGAGACCAAACCCTTGCTGGGCAACTCTTCACCGCTGATGATTCGCAGCAAGGTAGATTTTCCAGATCCATTGGCACCCACAAGCCCGTAGCGTTTTCCCGGATCAAAATTCAGGGATGCATTTTCGAAAAGGGTTTTCTGACCATACTGCATGGCCAAGTCGGTGATGCTGATCATGTGCTAAGAATTTTCTCGAACGGCACTAGAATTTAAAGATACAAAAGATGATTAATTTCCTCTTTTGGGAAACATTTTGATCAAGATACCAACTGCTTAAAATTTTTCTCCTGAGTCTTTTCCTTGATTCTTCATGCATTAACATAATGAAATGAGTCTCCAAGCACAAAACGAAATACAGGAGTCCCTCTAGAGTCTAGATCCGCATCCTAAAGGCCTTTTGAACTGATTCAGAATTGGCCATTATTTTGCTTTTAATGGGAATGTTTTCCAACCTTTCAAAAATGTGAATTCTGTTCCTGATTTAATCCATCCTTCATAAGGAATTCTGTTTTGCCCTAACCATGCATCGACACGCAGTTCTCAAGGAATATTCCACCTACGTTGACCCGTTGATTCCCGATGAGGAATCGCTTTTGATTCAGTTATGCGAGCATCTTCATCGCTCCGGGTTTCTTTTCGATGATGCGACTGAAGCGGAATTCAACAATGGCGAGCAGGTGATCCGGGAATTTTATGAGCAGGAAGGTCAGTTGATCCAGAAGCTGCTTCAGCCAGGTCGCCTCCAGCAATACATGAACTATCTGAAGCGACTTCAGTGGAACCGTTCCGAACTGCGAAATCGCCTGAGGCAGAAAGTGATGAAGCATTTTGAAACAATGGCTCATGGAGCTCATCACCAGTTCAACATCAGGCTTGCCATCATGCAGGGTTTAAAGGAAAAGAAAACGGGTCCCTTCCAGGATTTTATGCTTTGCCTCCAAGCGTATCAAAGCGCACTTCTGAAAAATTCCAGTAAAGCGGATGAAAAAGAACCCAAAGCGGAAGAAAACTATACCGCCAAAGATCTCCTGAAGATGCGTAAGGAACTTCAGGATCAACTGGAAGGGAAAGGCTTTGTTCAAGCGGTTCTCAAACAGATTGCGAAAAAAAGAGGCGTCAGTGTTTCCGAATTGACGAAAGATCCTCTGGAAGAAGAAAACCAGGAGCAAGAAAAAATCCTCTTTGTCAGACCCTCCAAACAAAAACCAGGAAGTTCTACCCGTTCTGTATTGAAAAGAAATACTCCGGTAGCGCAGAAGGTTCCAAAAAAATCGAACCAAAA
>ENA-OSEY01000174-OSEY01000174.1-marine-metagenome-genome-assembly--contig:-NODE-174-length-47930-cov-5.220989_pt1 | contig 47930 bp, 55 predicted proteins | sample MGYA00248465_ERZ534230 | MGnify/ENA primary metagenome ERZ534230 (study PRJEB26409, sample SAMN06344110) | marine metagenome | isolation source: Sea water from surface | place: Atlantic Ocean:Southern... | reverse complement strand
ATCCAGAATATAAAAGTAGTGTATACAATCCTCATCCAATTTTTGTAAACTTTGTAAAAGCTAGTTTAAAAAACTACTTAAAAAAATAACTATGGAAGAAAATAAGTTTGACCCACTTCAGTTTATTGGATTTTTATTAATCTCAGGTATTCTTATGTTTTGGTTCTATGACAATCAATCAAATTTAATTGAAAGTCAAGAAGCAATAGTTGATGATACCAATGTTCAAGCAGTTGAACAACCCTCAAACAATATTGATTCAAACTATAATGATTATCAGGAAAACGATGAATTTAATGAAGAAATTATTGTTCTTGAAAACTCAAATATACTACTAGAAATAAGCACAAAAGGAGCTGATATAAAAAAGCTTTTATTAAAAAATTATGGTAACTACAATGACGATCCTTTATTTTTAATTGATAATAATAAATCTATATTTAGTTATAATATACCTGTTGGAAGAAATTCAACAATTAATTCTCAAGATCTAAATTACACTGCAGAAATTGTTGATGAAAATTCATCTGTAAAGCTTAAAGCACAGATTGATCCCAGAAGAGAAATTGAGATATCATTCCTTTTAAAGGAAAACTCTGATATAGTTGATTTTAAACTAAACATTATTGATAATACAGATTCAAATTATGAAAATGTAGAATTGATATGGGGAAGAGATTCATTTAGAAATTCTAAGAGTATTGATTATGAAAATAGATATACAGCTCTATCTTATGGTTTTGAAGATAATAAAGATTCCTATCTATCTGTGGCAGGTTCTACCAATAAGGTAATAGATAATGTTAACTGGATATCTTTTAGAGAACATTTTTTTAGTTCTATTTTAATTTTAAGCGATGAATCCAATCAGGTTGAAATCAGTTCTGAGGATCTTTCTAGTAATGAGACTCTTGATAAAAAATTTACCAAACGATTTCTTGCCAATATACCTTTAAAGCTCGACTCATATAATCAAATTAGTTTCAGCATGTATTTCGGTCCAACAGACTACGAAACTCTAAAGGATTATAATTTAAATCTTGAGAACTCAGTTCCAATAGGCTGGGGAATTTTTGGTTGGTTAAATAGGTTTATCTTTTTTCCATTATTTTCATTTTTAACAAATTATTTTTCTTACGGAATTTCAATAATACTAATGACAATAATTGTTAAAGTTGCTATATCCCCACTTACATACAAATCATATTTATCCCAGATAAAAATGAAAATTTTAAAACCTGAGCTTGAAGTAATTAATGAAAAGTATAAAGATGATCCAATGAAAAAACAACAGGAAACTATGAATCTTTATACTAAATCTGGAGCAAATCCAATGTCGGGTTGCTTACCAGCATTTCTTCAGATGCCAATTTTCTTTGCATTATTTACATTTTTTCCTGTTGCTTTTTCGCTTAGACAAAAAAGTTTTTTGTGGGCTGATGATTTATCATCTTATGATTCAATTTTAGACCTTGGGTTTTATATACCCTTATATGGAGATCATATTAGTTTATTCCCAATTTTAGCATCAGTAGCAATTTTCTTTTATACTAAAATGACAACTGGTCAACAGATGATGTCTCCTTCTCAAACAGGAGGTGTTAATATGAAAGTAATTATGTATATGATGCCTTTGATGATGCTGTTTTTCTTTAATAACTACGCCAGTGGTTTAAGTCTTTATTATTTCATATCAAATTTACTAACTATTGTATTGATGTTGATTATCAAAAACTTCATTATCGATGATCAAAAAGTATTATCAGAAATTGAAGAGAATAAAAAGAAACCCTTAAAAGTTGGTGGATTTAGAGCTAGACTTCAAAAAGCTCTTGAAGAGGCAGAAAAACAAAAGAAAAGTAGAGGTCAGTAGCTTCAATGAAAAAAAAGAAAGTAGTAGTAGCCTTATCTGGAGGAGTAGATTCAAGTGTAGCAGCATTTTTATTGAAAAATAAAGGGTATGAATTAATAGGCTTATTTATGAAAAACTGGCATGATGAAAATGTAACTATTTCAGATGAGTGTCCATGGTTAGATGATAGTAATGATGCTATGCTTGTAGCAGAAAAATTAAATATACCTTTCCAAACAATTGACTTGAGCAAAGAGTATAAAGAAAGAATTATTGATTATATGTTCGAGGAATATTCAAAAGGAAATACACCAAATCCAGATATTTTATGTAATAGAGAAATTAAATTTGATGTTTTCATGGATATAGCTATCTCTCTCGGAGCAGATTATGTAGCAACAGGTCACTACTCTAGTATAATTGAGGATAAAAGCAATGAAAATACAATATACCAACTACATGCTGCCTCTGATCATTTAAAAGATCAATCATATTTTCTTTGTCAACTTAATCAAGATCAACTTAAAAGAATAATTTTTCCACTTGGTAATATTAGTAAATCAGAAGTAAGAGATATCGCTAGAAAGAATAATTTAATTACTGCAGAAAAAAAAGACTCACAGGGATTATGTTTTGTTGGAAAAGTTAGTCTACCTGACTTTTTACAACAGAAGTTAAAGAAAAAAATAGGAGATGTGATTGAAATTCCCTCAGACTCATATTTATATTTAAATGACAAGGATCAATTAAATAAATTTGAAAAACTAGAATCTCTTTCTTCAAGAATCTCATATAAAAAAAATGATGGAAAATTAATTGGCAAGCATGATGGTGCTCATTTTTTTACAATAGGTCAAAGAAAGGGTCTATCAATTGGTGGTTATAAAGATCCATTATTTATAATTTCAACAAATACATCTTCAAATGAAATTTATGTAGGAGAAGGAAAAAATCACCCTGGACTTCTTAAAAAAGTACTAAAAATAAAGTTTTCTGAAATTAATTGGGTAAATAATACATATAACTATCTAATAATAAAGGACTTAACACTTAAAGCTAGAATAAGACACAGACAAAAACTTCAAGAAATTAAAGTTGAAAAAGTTAATGACTTTTTATATGTGGAATTTAAAGAATTTCAATCTGCTGTAACTCCTGGTCAATTTATCGCTATTTACCAGAAAAATCAGTTAATTGCCTCTGGTGTAATTCTTTAAGTTTTTATATTGTTTTTTTTTTAAAAAACATGCAATTATTCATACAATTAACCAAAAAAAATTTTAAATTTGCACGCTTTTGAAGCGGAATTTAACAGTAATTGTATGCCAACTATATCGCAATTAGTAAGAAAAGGTAGGTCTTCACAGACCAAAAAGAGTAAGTCAGCTGCACTTGACAAGTCTCCTCAAAAAAGAGGAGTTTGTACTAGGGTTTATACTACTACACCAAAAAAACCCAATTCAGCTATGAGAAAAGTAGCTAGAGTAAGACTTACAAATGGGAAAGAAGTAAATGCATACATTCCTGGTGAAGGTCATAATCTTCAAGAACACTCTATTGTTCTTGTGCGAGGAGGTAGAGTCAAAGATTTACCTGGAGTAAGGTACCATATTGTTAGAGGGGCGTTAGATACTGCTGGCGTAGAAGGGAGATTGCAACGAAGGTCCAAGTATGGTGGGAAAAAACCAAAAAAATAAACCATAGATGAGAAAGAAACAATCCAAGAAAAGAGACCTTATACCTGATCCAAAGTTTAATGACCAATTGGTCACAAGATTTGTTAATAATTTGATGTTTCAGGGTAAGAAATCTACTGCATACAAAATTTTCTACGATGCAATAGATATTATCGAGACTAAAAAGGAAGACAAAGAAAAGACCTCTCTTGAGCTATGGAAAGATGCTCTATCAAATGTTATGCCTCAAGTTGAGGTAAGAAGTAGAAGAGTTGGAGGTGCTACTTTCCAAATTCCAACTCCAATTAGACCTGATAGAAAAATATCTCTAGCTATGAAATGGTTAATAGCATCTTCAAGAAAAAGAAATGAAAAATCAATGGCTGTTAAACTTGCTCAAGAAATCTTGGCAGCTGCCAAAGAGGAGGGAGCTGCTGTAAAAAAACGAGTTGATACTCATAAAATGGCAGAAGCAAATAAAGCTTTCTCACATTTTAGATTTTAAAATACTACTATGGCTAGAGACTTAAAATTTACAAGAAATATTGGTATTGCAGCTCACATTGATGCTGGAAAGACTACAACAACAGAAAGGATTTTATTCTATACAGGAGTTAGTCATAAAATTGGTGAAGTACATGATGGTGCAGCTACCATGGATTGGATGGAGCAAGAACAGGAGAGAGGTATTACAATTACATCTGCAGCTACAACATGTAACTGGAATTTTCCAACTGACCAGGGTAAAGCTACAGATTCAACAAAATCATATCATTTTAATATTATTGATACTCCTGGTCACGTTGATTTCACAGTAGAGGTTAACAGATCACTAAGAGTACTTGATGGTCTTGTTTTTTTATTTTCAGCTGTTGATGGTGTTGAACCTCAATCTGAGACTAACTGGAGGTTAGCTGATAATTATAAAGTTCCTAGAATAGGTTTTGTTAACAAAATGGACAGACAGGGTTCAAATTTTCTAGGCGTTTGTAATCAAGTAATCGAAAAGCTAGGTTCTAAAGCTGTACCAATTGTATTGAATATTGGTGATGAAGAGGATTTTAAGGGTATTGTTGACCTTGTAAAGAATGTTGCCATGGTTTGGCATGAGGATAACTTTGGTTCAACATTTGATGTTATCGATATACCTGATGATTTGAAGGATGAAGCAAAGAGGCTCAGAGGTGAACTTATTGAAGCTGTTGCTGAATATGATGAAAATTTACTCGAAAAATATTTTGATGATCCTGATTCAATTACGGAAGACGAAGTTCATAATGCATTAAGAGCTGCTACACAAGATATTAGTATAATTCCAATGATTTGTGGCTCCGCATTTAAAAATAAAGGAGTTCAATTCCTTTTGGATGCTGTATGTAGATACTTACCTTCACCTGAAGATAAAGATGCAATTGTTGGAACCAAACCTGATTCTGAGGAAGAAATCTCAAGATTGCCAAATGTCTCAGAACCATTCTCTGCTCTTGCATTCAAAATTGCTACTGATCCATTTGTTGGTAGACTTGCCTTTTTTAGAGTTTACTCAGGAAGACTTGATGCCGGTTCATATGTTCTAAATAACAGATCTGGTGATAGGGAGAGGATATCAAGAATTTATCAGATGCACTCAAACAAGCAAAATGCTATTGACTTTATTGAAGCAGGTGATATTGGTGCTGCTGTTGGTTTTAAAGATATTAAAACAGGTGATACTCTATCATCTGAAAAAGCACCTATTATACTTGAAAGTATGGTATTCCCTGATCCTGTAATAGGTGTAGCTGTTGAACCAAAAACTAAAGCAGATGTTGATAAGCTTGGACTAGCATTATCAAAACTTGCAGAGGAAGATCCAACATTTCAGGTAAAAACAGATGAAGCTTCTGGTCAGACTGTAATTTCAGGAATGGGAGAACTTCACTTAGATATTATTGTTGACAGATTAAGAAGGGAATTCAAAGTAGAAGTTAATCAAGGTCAGCCACAAGTAGAGTACAAGGAAGCATTGACTCAGTCTGCAAGCCATAGAGAAGTTTACAAGAAACAAACTGGAGGACGTGGTAAATTTGCCGATATTGTATTCACAATCGAGCCAGGAGAACAAGGAAAATCTGGTCTTGAATTTGTAAATCTAATTAAAGGAGGAAACATCCCAAGAGAGTATATTCCATCTGTTGAAAAAGGTTTTAAGGATTCTATGAAGAATGGACCTCTTGCCGGATTTGAAGTTGATTCTATGAAGGTAACTCTTGAAGACGGCTCTTTCCACCCTGTAGATTCTGATTCACTTTCTTTTGAACTTGCTGCAAAACTTGCTTTTAAAGTAGCCGCGAAAGCTGCAAAAGCCGTTGTGATGGAGCCTATAATGAAGTTAGAAGTTATTACCCCTGAAGAAAATATGGGAGATATAGTGGGTGATTTAAACAGGAGAAGAGGTCAAGTTAACTCTATGGATGATAGGGCTGGAGCAAAAGTTGTGAAGGGTGAAGTTCCATTATCTGAAATGTTTGGTTATGTTACATCATTAAGAACATTATCATCTGGTAGAGCAACTTCAACAATGGAATTTTCTCATTATGCTGAAACTCCATCTAACATTTCAGAAACTGTTATTTCAGAAATTAGAGGTAATACAACAGAATAAAATAAATTATGAGTCAGAAAATTAGAATAAAATTAAAATCTTACGACTATAACCTAGTTGACAAGTCTGCTGATAAAATAGTTAAGACCGTAAAAAATACTGGCGCTATTGTTACTGGTCCTATACCTCTTCCAACTCATAAAAAGATTTTTACTGTTCTTAGATCTCCTCATGTAAATAAAAAATCAAGAGAGCAATTTAAACTTTGCTCCTACAAAAGATTATTGGATATATATAGCTCCTCATCAAAAACTGTTGATGCGCTAATGAAATTAGAGCTTCCTAGTGGAGTTGAAGTTGAAATTAAAGTATAATAATTATGTCAGGTATAATTGGAAAAAAAATAGGAATGACTAGTATTTACGACGAAAGTGGTAAAAATATTCCCTGTACTATACTTGAGGTAGGTCCTTGTACTATTACTCAAATTAAAACTGATGATAAAGATGGGTATTCTTCCTTTCAGCTTGGATTTGATGAAAAAATTAAAAATACTACTAAGTCTTATGAAGGTCACTTTAAGAAAAGTAAATCTAAAACAATGAACAAGCTTGTCGAGTTTAAGGGATTCAATGGAGATTACAAACTCGGAGATAAGATAACAGTTGATCATTTTGTTGAAGGAGAATTTGTTGATGTATCTGGCATAACAAAAGGTAAAGGTTTTCAAGGTGTTGTTAAAAGACATGGTTTTGCTGGTGTTGGTGATTCAACACATGGTCAGCACAACAGGATGAGAGCGCCTGGTTCTATTGGTGCTGGTTCTGATCCCTCAAGAGTATTTAAAGGAATGAGAATGGCGGGTCAAACTGGTAATTCAAAAGTTAAAGTATTGAACTTAAAAGTTGTTAAGGTAATGTCGGAGGATAATATTTTAATTGTTAAGGGAAGTGTTCCTGGTCACAATAATTCATATATAACAGTTAGAAAATAATGGAGCTTAAAGTACATAACATAAAGGGTAAAGAAACTGATAAAAAAATTAAGCTTAACAAAGCTATATTTGGTATTGAACCAAACGATCATGCAATCTATCTTGATGTCAAACAATATCTTGCAAACAATAGAAAAGGTCTTCATAAGTCAAAGGAAAGAGCTGAGATTGCAGGAAGTACAAGAAAAATAAAAAAGCAAAAAGGTACAGGTACTGCAAGGGCTGGAAGTATTAAAAACCCCTTATTTCGTGGGGGAGGTAGAATCTTTGGTCCGAGACCTAGATCTTATGATCAAAAAATAAATAAAAAGGTAAAAAAGCTTGCAAGGAAATCTGCATTAGCCTACAAGGCTAAAAATAATGAAATACTCATTTTAGAGGACTTTAAGCTATCAAATCCAAAAACTTCTGATTATTTGAAAATAATCAAGGCATTTGGATTAGAATCAAAAAAGACATTACTAGTTATAAATGAAATAAATAATAATATCTATTTATCATCTAGAAATATAAAGAATTCTAAAGTTACAATTAACTCAGAATTAAACACTTATGAAATCACTGATGCAAATAACATTTTGATTTTAGAAAGTGCGGTTGAGGGAATAGAATCAACCTTGAAATAAATTATATTATGGACATACTTATAAAACCAATATTGACTGAAAAAGCAACCAATGAAAGTGAAGTAAGAAACACTTATACTTTTATTGTATCTAAGGATGCTAATAAAGTTGAAATTAAAAAAGCAGTTGAATCCTCTTACGGGGTATCTGTTAAGAAAGTTAGAACCATGATATATGGAGCAGAGTCTAGAACTAGATATACCAAAAGAGGTATTCAAACTAGTAAAAAAGGTTCATACAAGAAAGCTGTGGTAAAAATATCTGAAGGAGATAGAATTGACTTCTTCGCTAATTTATAATTATGCCTGTAAGAAAATTAAAACCAGTAACACCCTCGCAGAGATTTAGAATTGTAAATGGATTTGATGCTATCACAACTGATAAGCCAGAGAAGTCATTACTAATTACCAAAAAGAGAACTGGAGGTAGAAATAATCATGGTAAAATGACAAGTAAGTATCGTGGTGGTGGACATAAAAGACGATACAGAATTATTGATTTTAAAAGAGATAAGTTTGATGTAACTGCTGAAGTTAAATCTATTGAATATGATCCTAATAGATCTGCTTTTATTTCTCTTGTAGAGTATAAAGATGGTGAGAAAAGATATATTATTGCTCAAAACGGATTAAAAGTTGGACAAAGCATTATTTCTGGTGATAAAGCAACACCTGAAATTGGTAATGCCATGCCTGTAAGTAAAATCCCTCTTGGTACAATAATTTCATGTATAGAGCTAAATCCAGGTAAAGGTGCTAATATTTCTAGAAGTGCGGGATCTTTTGCCCAGTTAATGGCTAAAGATGGTAAGTATGCAACAATCAAATTACCCTCTGGGGAGACAAGGATGATACTGAATACGTGCTATGCTACTATAGGTGCTGTCTCTAATTCAGATAATCAGCTAATATCGTCAGGCAAGGCTGGTAGAAAGAGATGGCTTGGTAGAAGACCTAGAACTAGACCAGTTGCAATGAATCCAGTCGATCATCCAATGGGTGGTGGAGAAGGAAAAGCATCTGGTGGTCATCCTAGATCAAAAAAAGGTATTCCTGCAAAAGGTTATAGAACAAGGTCGAAGAAGAAAGCATCTTCAAAATTTATAATTGAAAGAAGAAAAAAATAAAAAATATGTCTAGATCACTAAAAAAAGGACCATATGTTCATCTTAGTCTTCTTAAGAAGGTTAACAAGAATTTAGAGGATAATAAAAAAACTGTCATTAAAACATGGTCAAGATCTTCTATGATAATTCCTGACTTTGTTGGACAGACTATTGCTGTTCATAATGGAAGACAATTTATCCCTGTTTATATAACAGAAAACATGGTTGGTCATAAATTAGGAGAATTTTCTCCAACAAGATTGTTTAAAGGACATTCTGGAAATAAAAGATAATGGGTTCAAGAAAAAGAAATAGTGCAGAGAAAATAAAAGAGGCAAAGAAAGATTTAGCATTTGCTAAGCTTAACAATTGCCCGACTTCTCCTAGAAAGATGAGACTAGTAGCTGATCAAATAAGAGGTGAAGGTATTTCGAGTGCACTATCTATTTTAAAATTTAGCCCAAAGGAGGCTTCAAGAAGATTAGAAAAACTTCTTGTCTCAGCAATTTCTAATTGGCAATCTAAAAATGAAAATGCTGACATTGACTCTGCTGGGTTATTTATAAAAGAGATAAGAGTTGACAGTGCGGGTATGCTTAAAAGAATTAGAACAGCTCCTCAAGGTAGAGCTCATAGAATTAGAAAAAGATCTAATCATGTAACGTTAATACTTTCATCAAAAACAATAAATTAAATGGGACAAAAAACAAATCCAATAGGAAATAGATTAGGTATTATCAGAGGCTGGGATTCAAACTGGTACGGTGGAAGAGATTATGGTGATAAGCTTGCTGAAGATGATAAGATTAGAAAGTATATATATGCAAGACTTTCGCGTGCTAGTGTATCAAGTATTATAATTGAGAGAACACTTAAGTTAATCATAATAACAATCACAACAGCAAGACCCGGTATTATTATTGGTAAAGCAGGTCAGGAAGTTGACAAATTAAAAGAAGAGTTAAAAAAGATTACTTCAAAAGATGTTCAACTCAATATTCATGAGATTAAAAGGCCTGAGCTAGACTCTTTTCTTGTTGGAAACAGTATTGCTAGACAAATTGAGAATAGAATTTCATACAGAAGAGCAATCAAAATGGCTATTGCTGCTGCAATGAGAATGAATGCTGAGGGTATTAAGATTCAAATATCAGGAAGATTGAATGGTGCAGAAATGGCCAGATCAGAATCTTACAAAGAGGGTAGAATTCCACTTTCTACATTTAGAGCAGATATAGACTATGCAATTGTAGAAGCTCACACTACATATGGTAGACTAGGGATAAAAGTATGGATTATGAAAGGAGAAGTATATGGTAAAAGAGAGTTATCTCCCTTAGTTGGAATGAAGAAGTCTTCAAATAATTCTAAGAAGAACAACAGACAAAGACAAGGAAAAAGCTAATTAGATATGTTAACACCTAAAAGAACAAAATACAGAAAAACACAGAAAGGTCGAATGAAGGGTATTTCTCAAAGAGGACACAGGCTATCTAATGGTATGTTTGGAATTAAATCTCTAGAATCTAAGTTTATAACGTCAAGACAGATAGAGGCTGCGAGAATTGCCGCTACTAGATATATGAAGAGGGAAGGTATGCTATGGATAAAAATTTTTCCAGATAAACCAATTACAAAAAAACCTCTTGAGGTAAGGATGGGTAAAGGTAAAGGAGCTCCTGAATATTTTGTTGCTGTTGTTAAGCCAGGTAGAGTTCTTTTTGAAGTTTCAGGTGTTCCAATTGCTGTTGCTAAAGAAGCATTAAGATTGGCTGCACAAAAACTACCTGTTACAACAAAATTTATTATTGCGAGGGATTTTGAAGGATAATTATGAAAATAACTGAAATTAGAAATATGACTATTGACGAGTTAAACGAAAAGTTGACTGATATATCAAAAAAATTATCTCAGCTTAAGTTCAATAACTCTGTGCAAACTATTGAGAATCCTCTTGAAATTAAAACTTTAAGAAGACAAATAGCTAAGTTAAAAACAATATTAAACGAAAAAAAACAAGATTAAATGTCAACTAGAAGTTTAAGAAAAGAAAGAATTGGAATAGTTTCATCAGACAAAATGGATAAGTCTGTTATTGTTTCAGAGGTCAAGAAAGTAAAGCATCCAGTGTACGGAAAGTTTGTTTTAAAAACTAAAAAGTATGTTGCACATGATGAAAAGAATGATTGTAATGAAGGAGATACAGTAAAAATTATGGAGACAAGACCAATGAGTAAGACAAAAAAGTGGAGAATAGTAGAAATTATAGAAAGAGCAAAATAAAATGGTACAACAAGAATCAAGACTTAACGTAGCAGATAATACTGGAGCAAAAGAAGTTCTAACTATTAGAGTTTTGGGTGGAACTAAAAGAAGATATGCCAGTTTAGGTGATAAAATTGTTGTAACTGTTAAAGATGCAACTCCTAATGGAACTGTTAAAAAAGGTCAAGTTTCTATTGCAGTTGTTGTTAGAACAAAAAAAGAAGTTAGAAGAAATGATGGATCTTACATTAGATTCGATGAAAATGCTTGTGTTTTATTATCTCAAACAGGAGAGATGAGAGGAACAAGAGTATTCGGCCCTGTGGCTAGAGAATTAAGAGATAAGCAATTTATGAAAATAGTATCTCTTGCACCTGAAGTTTTATAATATTGAATGTGATGAATAAAATAAAAATTAAAAAAGGAGATCAAGTATTAGTTATTGCTGGAGAGAATAAAGGAGCGAAAGGCACAGTCCTTAAGATTCTTTATAACTCAAATAAAGCAATTGTCGAAGGCGTTAATACAGTAAAAAGACATACTAAGCCAAACTCTGAGAATCCTAAAGGTGGTATAGTTGAAAAACAGTTACCTGTTAATATTTCTAATTTATCATTAATGACTAAGGATGGTGAGAAAACTAGGGTAGGTTTTAAAATTGAGAATGGAAAAAAAGTTAGGATATCTAAAAAATCTAAGGAAATAATCTAAACATGAGCTATATACCAAGACTTAAAGAAGACTACTCTAATAAGATTGTTACTGAATTAAAAGACAAGCTTAAGCTAGACAATATAATGCAGGTTCCTGTTCTTGAAAAAATTATTATATCAAGAGGAGTTGGTGCTGCAGTTAGTGATAAAAAACTGGTTGATCATGCTGTTGACGAGCTAACCCTTATTTCTGGTCAAAAGGCAATAGCAACTTTATCTAAAAAGGATGTTGCTTCTTTTAAACTTCGAAAAGGGACTCCCATTGGTGCTAAAGTATCACTAAGAGGTGAGAGAATGTATGAATTTCTTGATAGGCTTATTACGATTGCTCTTCCTAGAGTTAGAGATTTTCAAGGAATAAATCCAAAAGGATTTGATGGAAGAGGAAATTATAATCTAGGAATTAGAGAGCAAATTATATTTCCTGAAATAAACATCGATAAAGTAAATAAGATTGCAGGTATGGATATAACTTTTGTTACAAGTACAAACTCTGACAAAGAGGCTCAAGCATTATTAACAGAATTAGGATTACCATTTAAAAAATAAGAATTATGGCAAAAGAATCAATGAAAGCTAGGGAAAGAAAAAGACAACGAATTGTTGCTAAATATGCTGCAAAAAGGCAAGCATTAAAAGATGCAAAAGACTACGTTGGTCTTCAAAAACTTCCAAAAAATGCGTCACCAGTTAGATTACACAATAGGTGTAAACTCACAGGAAGGCCAAAGGGTTATATAAGACAATTTGGTGTATCGAGAGTTATGTTTAGAGAAATGGCTAATAAAGGTTTAATCCCTGGAGTAACAAAAGCAAGTTGGTAAATTAAAGATCATGTATACAGACACTATAGCAGATTATTTAACTAGAATTAGAAATGCCAGCATGGCAGGACATAAAGTTGTTGATATACCTTCATCTAACATCAAGAAGGATATTACAAAAATACTTTATGATCAAGGTTACATCCTAAGTTATAAATTTGAGGATACAGAAAATAATCAAGGAAGTATAAAAATTGCTTTAAAATATGATTCAATTTCAAAAGAGCCAGTAATCAAAGAAATTCAAAGAATTAGTAAGCCTGGTTTGAGAAAGTACTCAAACTCTAAAGAATTCCCAAGAATTTTAAATGGCTTAGGGATATCAATAGTTTCAACATCTAAGGGTGTTATGACTGGAAAGCAGGCTGCAAGCCAAAATATTGGAGGTGAACTAATCTGTTATGTATTTTAAAAAATAAGTTATGTCAAGAGTAGGAAATAGTCCAATAAGTATTCCAGAAGGCGTTTCGGTAAATGTCAATAATAATGTCATTACTGTTAACGGTAAAAATGGTGAAATGTCTCAAGTTTTTGATGGAGTGACTTTCGATATTTCGGGTGATACCATACTTGTGAAAAGAAATTCTGAATCCAAGGACCATAAATCAAAGCATGGATTATACAGATCACTAGTTGCAAATATGGTAATTGGAGTCTCAGAAGGGTTTACAAAACAGCTTGAGTTAGTTGGTGTAGGTTACAGAGCAAGTAATTCTGGTCAAAAACTTGATCTTGCGTTAGGGTTCTCTCATACAATTGTTATAGAAATCGCTCCAGAGGTTAAAGTTGAGACTATCAACGAGAAGGGGCAAAATCCAATTATTAAATTAACATCAATGGACAAGCAACTTGTAGGTCACGTTGCTGCTAAAATCCGTTCATTTAGAAAGCCAGAACCATACAAAGGAAAGGGTATTAAATTTGTTGGTGAACATATAAGAAGAAAAGCAGGTAAATCAGCTTAATATGGGAAATACTAAAACATATAGAAGAAATAGAATAAGACAAAGAATTAAGAAAGTGATTTCAGGTACATCAGATTTTCCTAGATTATCTGTATTTAGAAGTAACAAAGAAATTTACTGTCAGCTAATTGATGATATTAATGGTAAAACTTTAATCCAGTCTTCCTCTCGTGATAAGTCAATCATTGATTTAAAATTGGCAACAAATATGGAGGTAGCTTTTAATGTTGGTAAAGTAATTGCTGAAAAAGCAATTAAAGAAGGTATTAATAAAATTAAATTTGATAGAGGAGGTTATCTTTATCATGGTAGGGTTAAATCACTTGCTGATGGAGCAAGGGAGGGTGGACTTAAATTTTAAATATGTACAAAAATTATAAAAATGTAGAACTTGTTAAACCTGCAGGACTGGATCTTAAAGATAGGCTTGTAGGTATCCAAAGAGTAACGAAGGTAACTAAGGGTGGTAGAGCTTTTGGTTTTTCTGCTATTGTAGTAGTGGGAGATGAGAATGGTGTTGTTGGACATGGTCTCGGAAAAGCTAAAGAAGTTACGATTGCAATTTCTAAAGCTGTTGAAGATGCCAAGAAAAATTTAGTAAGAATTCCAATAGAGAATGGAACACTTCCACATGAACAAAAAGGTAAATTTGGTGGTGCTAGAGTATTCATTAAACCTGCTACTGAGGGTACAGGGGTAATTGCTGGTGGTGCAGTAAGATCTGTTTTAGAAGCTGTTGGTGTTCAAAATGTACTTTCTAAATCTCAGGGATCTTCAAATCCACATAATGTTGTTAAAGCTACTTTTGATGCATTATTGAATTTGAGAAGTCCATTGATGATTTCAAAACAAAGAGGTATTTCACTTGATAAAGTATTTAAAGGATGAGCAAGAAAGTTAGAATTAAACAAGTAAGAAGTACAATTAAAAGACTTGAGTCTCAAAAGAGAACACTTAGAGCTTTGGGTCTTAGAAAAATTGGTATGGAAGTTGAGCATGAGCTAAGTCCATCTATTTCCGGTATGATTGATAAAGTTAAACATCTAGTGGAGATTAACTCTATAAATAAATAGTTATGAGCTTAAATAATTTACATCCTGCAAAAGGTTCAAATAAGTCAAGTGGTAAAAGGCTAGGTAGAGGTCAAGGTTCTGGAAAGGGTGGTACTTCGACAAAGGGTCATAAAGGTGCTCAATCAAGATCTGGATATTCCAGAAAAATAGGTTTTGAAGGTGGTCAGATGCCACTTCAGAGAAGGATTCCAAAGTTCGGATTTAACAATATAAATAGAGTAGAATATAAAACTATTAATATCGATGATATTCAGACTTTAGTTGAAGATAAAAAAATAAAAAAGGATCTAACATTTGAAAAGATGATTGAATTAAGGATAGCAAAAAAAGGTGATTTAGTAAAAGTTTTAGGTAGAGGAAAAATTGATGTTCCAGTTAATGTTACTGCCCATAAATTTTCTACCTCGGCTGAAAATTCAATAGAAAAAGCTGGAGGTAAAACAACTAAAATTTAGATGAATAAATTAATAGACATAATAAAAAACATATACAACATTAAAGAATTAAGAGATAGAATTCTTTTTACTCTAGGTTTATTATTGGTCTATAGATTGGGTGCACAAGTTGTTCTTCCAGGTGTTGACTCTCTTGCTTTGTCTGATCTTTCAACAAGGACTGATGGTGGAGGTTTGTTAGGTATATTAAATGCATTTACTGGAGGTGCTTTTGCTAATGCATCTATATTTGCTCTTGGAATAATGCCATATATTTCAGCAGCTATTGTAGTACAATTAATGGGTGTTGCACTTCCTTATCTTCAAAAGCTACAGAAAGAGGGTGAGAGTGGTAGAAAAAAAATTACTCAAATTACTAGATGGTTGACAATCTTTATATGTGTTGTCCAAGCTCCTGCATACTTATATGGACTTAGTGCACTTGGTGTTCCAGAGAGTGCATTTATTTTTGGAAGAACACCAATGTTTGTCTTATCATCAATAATTATTTTAGTAACAGGTACAATTTTCGCCATGTGGCTTGGTGAAAAAATTACAGATAAAGGAATTGGAAATGGAATATCACTTTTAATAACGGTAGGTATTGTTGCGACTTTGCCTCTTTCCTTTACACAAAATCTTGTTTCAAGAGTCTCAGAAAGTAACGGTGGTTTAATAATGGTAGTTATTGAGCTTGCAGTTTGGTTAGTAGTAATTTTATTATCGATACTATTGGTTATGGCTGTTAGACAAATTCCAGTTCAATATGCTAGGAGGAATTCCGTCCCTGGATCTCAATCTTCAGGTATGTCTACTAGACAGTATATACCATTAAAGCTTAATGCTTCAGGTGTTATGCCAATAATTTTTGCTCAAGCACTTATGTTTGCGCCAGCAACTATTGGAAGTGTTTTTAGTGATTCATCTGTAGGTCAATGGCTTCAAGCAAGTTTTTCCGATATATTCGGATTATGGTACAATATTTTATTTGCACTTCTAGTTATAATCTTTACATTTTTTTATACTGCAATTACAGTCCCAACTAATAAAATGTCAGATGATTTAAAAAGAAGCGGTGGATTTGTTCCTGGTATAAGACCAGGTAATGAAACATCAGAATATTTAGATTCAGTAATGTCTCATATTACTTTTCCTGGGTCTTTATATTTAGCTGTAATAGCAATTTTTCCTGCTATAGTTGTTCAATTAATTGGTATGCAACAAGGTTGGGCGCTTTTTTATGGAGGGACATCTCTCCTAATTATGGTGGGAGTTGCTATAGATACAATTCAACAAGTAAATGCATATCTACTCAATCATCATTATGATGGACTTATGAAATCTGGTTCAATGAGGAGTAAACCAACAATATAAATATGGCTAAACAAAAATCTATAGAACAAGAAGGAAAAATTATAGAGGCTCTCTCAAATGCAATGTTTAGAGTAGAACTCGATAATGGACATGTTGTGACTGCCCATATTTCTGGTAAGATGCGTTTGCATTACATCAAGCTCCTTCCAGGTGATAAAGTAAAGCTTGAGATGAGTCCTTATGATTTAACAAAAGCAAGAATAACATTTAGAATGTAAAAATATTATGAAAGTAAGAGCATCAATAAAGAAAAGAAGTAGTGAATGTAAAATCGTCAGAAGAAAGGGTCGATTATACGTTATAAATAAAAAAAATCCAAGGTTTAAACAAAGACAAGGTTAATTATGGCAAGAATTTCAGGTATAGACATACCAAAAGATAAAAGAGGAGCAATTGCTTTAACATATATATATGGAATAGGTAGAAGCCTTGCTTTAACAATTCTAGAAGAAGCTAAAGTTGACTTAAACAAAAAAGTTTCTGATTGGGATGATAAAGACATTGCCAGTATCAGAGATGTTGTTGGAAAGCTTAAAATTGAAGGAGAGTTAAGGTCAGAGACTCAACTAAACATAAAGAGATTAATGGATATTGGAAGTTTTAGGGGTATTAGACATAGAACAGGATTACCTTTAAGAGGACAAAGAACCAAAAATAATTCTCGTACAAGAAAAGGAAAAAGAAAAACTGTAGCTAATAAGAAAAAAGCAACTAAATAATTATGGCAAAATCTAGTAGTAAAAAAAGAAAAGTAATTGTTGATTCATCAGGTGAGGCTCACATCAATGCTTCATTTAATAATATAATCATATCAATTACCAATTTAAAAGGTGAAGTTATTTCTTGGTCTTCAGCTGGAAAAATGGGTTTTAAAGGCTCAAAAAAGAATACTCCATTTGCAGCTCAAACTGCGGCAGAGGATGCAGCTAAGATTGCCCATGATGCTGGTGTAAGAAGAATTAAAGTTCTAGTCAAAGGACCTGGAAATGGTAGAGAATCTGCGATTAGAACCCTACATAATAATGGCTTGGAAGTTTCTGAGATTATTGATGTTACTCCAATGCCGCATAATGGGTGTAGACCACCTAAAAGAAGAAGAGTTTAATTAATAGAATTTAAATGGCAAGATATACAGGACCAAAAACAAAAATCTCAAGAAAGTTCGGTGAACCATTATTTGGTGAAGACCGCTCACTAGAGAAAAAAAATTACCCACCCGGGCAACATGGTAATACAAAGAGGAGAGCTAAAAAGTCAGAATATGCTATTCAGTTAATGGAAAAGCAAAAGGCCAAGTATACCTATGGTATCCTAGAAAAGCAGTTTAGGAATATATATGACAAAGCTAATAGAGGAAAAGGTATTACTGGTGAATTGCTTTTGCAGTTATGTGAATCTAGACTTGATAATGTTGTCTACAGAATGGGAATATCAAACACCAGGGATGGTGCTAGACAATTAGTATCTCATAAACATATACTTGTTAACGGATCTATTGTTAATATCCCATCCTATACTCTAAGACCTGGCGATAAAATTTCTATAAGAGAAAAATCCAAGTCTTTAAAATCAATTGAAAGTTCTCTAAGAGAGAATTTATCTGAATATGAATGGATAAAATTTAATAGAGAACGTTTTGAAGGAGAATTTGTCTCTTTACCTGAAAGAGAACAAATCCCAGAAAATATAAAAGAACAACTAATTGTAGAATTATACTCAAAATAAAAAAATATGGCAATTTTAAACTTTCAAAAACCAGATAAGGTTATCATGATTGACTCAACAGAGTCACATGGTAAATTCGAATTTAGACCTTTAGAACCAGGATATGGTTTAACTATTGGTAACGCACTTAGAAGAGTATTATTATCTTCTTTGGAGGGTCATGCTTTTACATCCGTAAAAATTGATGGTGTAGATCATGAATTTTCTACTATTAAAGGTGTTGTTGAAGATGTAACTGAAATCATCTTAAATATAAAGCAGATTAGACTAAAAAGACAAATTGATGATATAGATAATGAAACTATCAATGTTATTGTTGGTAACCAGAAGGTTTTAAAAGCTTCAGATCTTCAGAAGTTTATTTCAGGTTTCCAAATTCTTAATCCTGATCTTGTTATATGTAATTTAGAGAAAGATGTAAAGTTAAGTATTGAATTAAATATTGAGAAGGGAAGAGGGTATGTCCCAGCTGAAGAAAATAAAAAGTATAATGAATCAGTTGGAGTAATTGCTATCGACTCAATATTTACTCCTATAAAGAATGTTAAGTATGATATAGAAAATTACAGGGTTGAACAAAAGACTGATTATGAAAAACTTATCTTTGAAATTATTACAGATGGATCGATACACCCTAAAGATGCTCTAACTGAAGCTGCAAAAATTCTTATTCATCACTTTATGTTATTCTCAGATGAATTAATTACTCTTGAAGCTGATGAAATCGCACAATCTGAAACTTATGATGAGGAATCTCTTCATATGAGACAGTTGCTCAAAACTAAACTTATTGATATGGATTTATCTGTTAGAGCACTAAACTGTTTAAAGGCTGCAGAAGTTGATACACTGGGAGATCTTGTATCTTTTAATAAAAATGATTTAATGAAGTTTAGAAACTTTGGTAGAAAATCTTTGACAGAGCTTGAGGAATTAGTTATTCTTAAAGGTCTATCATTTGGTATGGATCTTACTAAATATAAATTAGATAAAGATTAAATAATGAAACACGGCAAAAAAATAATTAAACTTGGTAGGAAATCAGCTCATAGAAAAGCCATGCTTGCTAATATGGCTGTATCGTTAATTGAACATAAGAGAATTACTACTACTTCAACCAAGGCTAAAGCTTTAAAAATTTTTATCGAACCTTTAATTACCAAATCAAAAGATGATAATACACACAATAGAAGAATATGCTTTAGCAAATTGAGAAATAAGAATGGTGTTAAAATCTTATTTGATGAGATATCAACTAAGGTTGCTAACAGACGTGGTGGTTATACCAGAATAATTAAATTAGGCAACAGAATGGGAGACAATGCCTCAATGGCTATGATTGAACTTGTCGATTTTAATAGTCTTTATAATTCAAAACCAGTGCAGGAATCTTCAAAAGAATTATCCGATGATTCTAAAGAAGAAACTAAGTCAAATTAACACTAAAAAAAAGTAATTAACAAAAGGACATATGTGTTTTCATATGTCCTTTTTTTATGTAATTTTACTTTCCGAAATGACTTATAAAAAAAGGAAAAAAGGACTTGTACTGTTAGCTGATGGTACGGTTTTCTATGGTCGTTCTGCGGGAATTAATGGTACTTCTTATGGCGAAATTTGCTTTAATACAGGGGTAACAGGATATCAAGAGATTTTTACCGACCCTTCTTATTTTGGTCAAATTATGGTTACTACAACATCTCATATCGGTAATTACGGTATTAAGATGAATGAGTCACAATCACAGAAAATTTATATAAGTGGACTAATATGTAAAAACTTTAGCTATGTAAATTCCAGACACAACTCTAAATCAATAAAAAAGTGGTTTGATTCAAATAATCTGGTGACTGTATGTGATGTTGATACTAGAGCTCTTGTTAGATATATAAGAGATAATGGGGCAATGAATGCAGCAATTACAACAGAGATAGATAAGATATCCGAAATAAAGAAAAAGCTTAATAAATTTCCGAAAATGGATGGGCTTGAGTTGGCATCCAAAGTCTCTACAAAACACCCTTATGAATTAGGTGATAAAACTTCAAAAAAAAGATTAGCAGTAATTGATTTAGGTATTAAAAAAAATATACTTGATAATTTTGTTAAAAGAGATTTATATATAAAAGTTTTTCCATTTGACACAGATCTTGATGAAATGCTAAATTTTAAGCCTAACGGATTTTTTCTCTCTAATGGTCCTGGTGATCCAAAACCTTTAAAAAAGGTAATTCAAACAACTAGAGAAATTCTTCAGAAAAATTATCCATTATTTGGAATCTGTCTTGGCCATCAGGTAATTGCTTTAGCAAACGATATAAAAACATATAAGATGTTCAATGGACATAGGGGGATAAATCATCCTGTTTTAAATATCAATACAGGTAAGGGAGAGATTACCTCTCAAAATCATGGTTTCGCTGTTGATTATGAAACAGCTATTGCTAATAAATCTGTTAAAATCTCACACAAGCATTTGAATGATGAGACAGTTGCAGGTCTTGAAATAAAATCTAAGAATTGCTTTTCTGTACAGTATCACCCTGAGGCAGGTCCTGGTCCTAACGATGGAAACTATTTATTCGATCAATTTTTATCCAAACTAAACTAAATAATGACTAAAATAAAAAGTATAGTAGCAAGACAAATCTTTGACTCTAGAGGAAACCCTACAGTTGAAACTGATGTAATCACAACGAATAATGTAATAGGTAGAGCCGCTGTACCATCAGGTGCATCTACAGGTGTGCATGAGTCTGTAGAATTAAGAGATAATCATCCAACATACATGGGTAAATCTGTTTTTAATGCTGTAAAAAATGTAAATGAACTTATTTCAAAAGAACTAAATAACTTATCTATTTTTGATCAAGAGCTAATTGATGAAAAAATGATTAATCTGGACGGTACGAATAATAAGTCAAAACTTGGTGCAAATGCAATTCTTTCTGTCTCTTTGGCTGTTTCCAAGGCTGCTGCAAATGAAAAAAATATCTCACTATATGAATATTTGGGCAGCTCTATGTCAAATGTTTTGCCTGTGCCGCTAATGAATATAATTAATGGTGGGAGCCATTCTGACTCACCAATTTCATTTCAAGAATTCATGATTGTTCCAATTGGAGCAAAGAGTTTTACTAATGCTTTACAGGTAGGTAATGAGGTTTTTCATAATTTAAAATCTATACTTAAATCTAGAGGTCTTTCAACTGCTGTAGGTGATGAGGGTGGATTTGCTCCAGAGTTAAAAGGTACGGAGGATGCTATAAATACAATTATTGAAGCTGTAAATAAAGCGGGATATGAAATGAAAAAAGATGTAATGTTAGCATTAGATTGCGCTTCATCTGAGTTTTATAAAGATGGGTATTATGATTATTCAATTTTTGAAAAAGATAATCTCACAAAATTAAATTCAAATGAACAAGTTGATTTTTTAGTTGATTTATGTGAAAAATATCCAATAATTTCAATCGAGGATGGTATGGATGAGAATGATTGGGAGGGATGGAAACTTCTAACAGAAAAGATTGGAGATAAGGTTCAGCTTGTAGGTGATGATCTTTTTGTGACTGATATAAAGAGATTATCTAAAGGAATAAACGAAAAAATTGGCAATTCTATTTTAATTAAATTTAATCAGGTTGGTTCTCTTTCTGAAACTATATCCTCAATAAATTTAGCTTCTAAAAATAATTTTACATCTGTTATTTCTCATAGATCTGGTGAGACAGAGGATTCCACAATTGCAGATCTCTGTGTGGCTTTTAATACTGGACAGATTAAAACTGGATCAATGTCTAGGAGTGATAGGATGTCTAAATATAATCAACTATTAAGGATTGAAGAAGAGCTCGGAGATAATGCTAAATTTCTTGGTAAAGATGCATTTAATGTAAACCTTTCCTAATTTAAATTTTAATTAATTTTTTTCTTAACCCCAGGTAAATTAAATTTGTAGAAATACCTAAGAATGGGAAAATCTGCAAAAATTGAATTTAATGGAAAATCTTTTACTTTCCCTGTAATAACTGGTTCTGAAAATGAAGAAGCTATTGATATAAATCAGCTAAGATCTGAAACAGGTCTTATTACCTATGATCCAGGATATAAAAATACAGGTCATTGTATAAGTGAAATAACATATCTTGATGGAGAAAACGGTGTACTTAGATATAGAGGTTACTCAGTTGATGAATTATGTAAAAAGAAGTCTTTCTTAGAAGTTGTCTATCTTTTAATTTATGGTGATTTACCAACTAAAACAAACCTTCAAAAGCTTCAAGCTGATATCAGAGAGGAAGCTTTGGTAGATGAGGATTTAAAACAAATTTTTAAAAGCTTTCCCAAATCTGCTCATCCTATGGGAGTGTTATCATCTCTAACATCTGCTTTAATTGCTTTCAACCCACTTAACGAAACAAAAATTTCACTAAAGGATAAAGAAGGTACAACTGAAGAAGATAAAATGTATTTATCCACTGTAAGACTTCTTGCTAAATTTCCAATTATGTCCTCATGGACCCTGAGAAAGCTTAAAGGACTCCCTTTGAACTATAGTAACAATAACCTTGAGTATACAGAAAATATTGCATATATGATGTTTGCAAAGCCTAATCAGGATTATAATCAAAATGATATTATTGTAAATGCCTTAAATACTCTTTTGATACTTCATGCTGATCATGAGCAAAATTGTTCAACTTCAACTGTTAGAATAGTTGGTTCTTCATATGCTGGTTTATACGCATCAATATCTGCTGGTATTTCTGCTCTTTGGGGAAGACTTCATGGAGGAGCTAATCAGGCAGTAATAGAAATGTTAGAATTAATTAAAAATGATGGTTCTGATATTGAAAAATATATAAATAAAGCAAAAGATAAATCTGATCCGTTTAGACTTATGGGATTTGGTCATAGAGTTTATAAAAACTTTGATCCAAGAGCTAAAATAATTAAAGAAGCTGCTGATCAGGTACTTAATGATCTAGGTATTGAAGACCCAATTCTTGAAATTGCAAAATCAATTGAAGAAAAGGCCTTAAATGATGAATATTTCATTGAAAAGAAGTTATATCCTAATGTAGATTTCTACTCTGGAATTATATATAGGGCTTTAGGTATCCCTACTGAAATGTTTACTGTAATGTTTGCTTTAGGAAGAATACCTGGCTGGATTGCACAATGGAAGGAGATGAGAGACTCAAAAAATCCAATTGGAAGACCAAGGCAGATATATAATGGTCCAACACATAGATCAATTTCATAGGCTCAATGGATATCAAATCAGATATTTCAAAGTTAGTTTCAGTTTTTTTAGAAAAAAAATTTAATCTAAAATCAAATGAAATTGAAATTCAAAATACAAAAAAAGATTTTCAAGGTGATTTAACTATTGTCCTCTTTCCTTTTTATAAAGAACTAAATAAAGACCAGATTTCATCTTTTGGTAAAGATCTTGGAGAAAGTTTAATAAGTAATTCTGAAGATATTAATTCTTTTAATATAGTTGGTGGTTTTTTAAATCTTATTGTTTCTGATAAGTTTTACCTAGACTTCATAAATTCTATTAAAGATGATACTAATTATGGAAAGTCAAAAGCAGTGGAAGAAACTTTTATTATTGAATTTTCATCTCCAAACACAAACAAACCACTGCACTTAGGACATATAAGGAATAATCTTTTAGGATATTCTGTTTCAAAAATACTTGAGGCAAATGGAAAAAATGTAAAAAAAGTTCAAATTATTAATGATAGAGGTATACATATATGTAAGTCAATGGTAGCTTGGAAACAATATGGTGAGGGTAAAACTCCTGAATCAGAAAATATAAAAGGAGATAAATTTGTAGGTGAATATTATATACTATTTAATAAAATACATAATGAACAAAAAAAACAACTTATAGATACTGGTGAGGATAAAGATAAAGCAGAAGAGAATACTCAGATTATGCTAGATGCTAAACATGAGTTGAAAAATTGGGAAAAAAATGATAAAGAAACTCTGAAAGTATGGAAAATGATGAATGAATGGGTATATGAAGGTTTTGAGAGTACATACAATTTATTAGGAGTTTCTTTTGATAAAAACTACTATGAAAGTCAGACATATCTATTAGGAAAAGATATAATTAAAGATGGCTTAAATAATAATATATTTTATAAAAAAGATGATTCATCTGTCTGGATAGACCTTGATGATGAAGGACTTGATAAAAAACTTCTATTAAGGTCTGACGGAACATCTGTATATATGACACAAGACCTTGGAACTGCAGTTCAAAGAATTTCTGACAATGAAAATGTTAAGGGAATGATTTATACAGTGGGAAATGAACAAGATTACCACTTTAATGTTTTATTTAAAATTTTAAAAAAGCTTGGCTACGATTGGGCCAGCTATCTATCTCACTTAAGTTATGGAATGGTAGATTTACCGTCTGGAAAAATGAAAAGCAGAGAAGGAACTGTGGTTGATGCAGATGATTTAATATTTGAGTTAATTCAAAATGTTAAAGAAACGACAGAGAATCTTGATAAATTTAAATCAAATAAAGATGCTCTAGACTATGAGGATTACAAAAGCATTGCCCTTGGGGCATTAAAATATTATATACTTAAAGTAGACCCAAAAAAAAATATCCTTTTTAATCCCAATGAGTCTATTGATTTAAATGGCAATACTGGTCCTTTTATACAGTATGCATATGTTAGGATACAGTCAATCATAAAAAAGTATAATAATGAGATTTTAATTAATAACTCATACTCTTTGAATGAGAAAGAAAAAGAGGTTATAAAGATAATATATGATTTACCAGTCGTTGTAAAAAACTCAAGTAACGAACTATCTCCTGCACTAATTGCAAACTATTTATATGATCTTGTTAAAAGCTACAACTCTTTATATCAAAATTTTAATATTCTAAATTCTGAATCTAAAGAATCAACATCAGTAAGACTTTTAATTTCTTTAAAAACAAGAGATATAATCAAGCTATGTTCAGAGCTTTTGGGTATAGATCTTCCAAATAAAATGTAAAAAAAAAGTCGCCCTAAGGCGACTTTAATTTCATTTGAGTGTAAATTACTTAGATACAGCTAGGTTGTACACAACAAGACCGAAACCGATTTTGTTAATAGCATCACCGACGTTGTATATAACATCCATCTGACCCGCAAGGCCACTAAAGATACCACTATACCAACCTTCAGTTCCTGCCATGTATCCGATAGGATAAATAGCCCAACCTATAAGTACGAATTTACATAGCATTTTATGCGCACTCTCAACATTTCCACCAGCTGACTTAGCTAGTTTAGCTGCATTACCCATGAATATTTCATGAACAATTGCAAAATATGCTAGACCTGAAACTAGACCCCATAATTGAGCATCCATTCCCATGATTCCTGCTTCACCGAAGTATCCGGTAACAAGCATTACAGTTGAAAGGAGAATAAGCTTCCATAACATGCCTTTAGTAGCACCTGATGGTTTTAAAATTAGATAAAACTCTACACACATTAGTGGTACAGTTAAGATCCAATCTACGTACCTGTAGGCAGTAGTTATAGACCCTTCAGCTGCAGCTTCTCTCATATAATAGTAGTGAAGAGCTGCGATACCAGTAATTAGAGCCGAAACTAGCATTGAAGTCTTCCACTTATCAGCTACTAAATTCATAGCGTTGAAAAAGAATAGGGTAGATGCTAACATAGCAGCAAATCCAATCCAAAAAGTGAAATCAGTCAAGCTTAAATCAGTGTTTAAAACTGGTAAAATACTTAATAAATTTTCCATAATTAAATTAATTATTGTTTATAGAAAAGTAAATTAAATAAAATAATGCAATAAAAAAACATAATTTGAAAAAAAATCATATCTTTTTTTATGAAAAATTCAATGAAATATGTCAAAAATTATCATATTCAGAATAGCAGTTACCACTTTTTTTATCATTCTAAGTTGTTTGTTTTCAGTGAATTATCAGGATATGGTTGGCTTTTCACTTATTTTATCTGTTGGATTAATTCATGGTGCAAATGACCTGTTAATAATTAAAAGAAATACAAGCTCGGATACAAATTTTAGTCAATTTAAGAGCTTTATTAAATATTTTGGTATTGTTTTAGCAGGATTAATTTTCTTTTATTTTTTTCCTTCTTTTGCTCTAATTTCATTTATTCTAGTATCTATTTATCATTTTGGTGAACAGCATATTGAGGCTATTCCACTGGATAAAAACTTAAAAAACGGTCGAAGATATATATCAATAATTTCTCATGGAATACTTTTATTTACAATTATTTTTATGAATAATACTAAAGTTGTAGTAGATGTATTTTCATCATTTAATATTGTGTTTTTAAATTATAATTTCTTAATAATTATATTAATTATAACTTCAATTCTGTATGCTTCAATTTTAATAATCAAAAAAGATTTACAACCTTTTTTAATAAGTGAAATTTTATTTTTTGGTCTTTTTTATTTTTTATCAATTACCTCTTCATTAATTCTATGTTTTTCAGTTTACTTTATCTTTTTTCATAGTATCTTATCTATAAAGGATCAGGTAAAATATATATATGGTAGTAATAATTCAAAATCTTTAAAAAGATATATAAAAAATTCACTTCCTTATTTTATTCTTGCTTTGATCTTCTTGATTTTATTTTTTATCTATGCTGAAATTGATAATAATGATCTTTTACCTATTATTTTTACATTTCTTGCAGCTATAACTTTTCCTCATGTTTTGGTAATCGAAAAAATGTATAGAACTATGAAACAATAGTTTGGGCAATATGTATATTTGAAAAAATATTTCTATGAAAATAATTGACGGTAAGAAGATTTCTAACGATGTCCTAGATGAAATTAAAATAGTTGTAGACGAAAGAATAAAGAATAGAAAAAAAGTGCCACACCTAGCTGCAGTTCTTGTTGGTGACGATGGCCCCAGTGAAACATATGTAAAAAGTAAGATTAGGGCATGTGAAAGAGTTGGATTTAATTCTTCTTTATTCAAATTTGATATGGATATTTCTCAAGATGAATTATTAAAGGAAATTATAAAAATTAATGAAAATCAAGATATAGATGGATTTATAGTTCAGCTTCCATTACCCTCAAACATAGATCAAGAAAAGATATTAACACAAATATCACCTAATAAGGATGTCGATGGATTTCATCCATATAATTACGGTAAAATGACACTAGGTATTGATACCTTTTTACCCGCTACTCCTGCTGGAATTGTTGAACTAATCAAAAGATATAAAATAGAACTTTCTGGTAAAAAATGTTTAGTAATAGGTAGAAGTCAAATAGTTGGACTACCAATAGGTATACTGCTTGGTCAAAATAAATCCTATGCTAATGCAACTGTAACTGTTGCACACAGTCGAACTAAAAACTTAGACTTATTATGTGCCAGTTCAAATATTATAATTTCTGCAATTGGAATCCCAAATTTTTTGAAATCTAGTATGGTGAGTGATAAAACAGTTATAATTGATGTAGGAATATCGAGAATCGAAGATAGTACATCACCAAGAGGCTATAAGATAGTTGGCGATGTTGACATTGAGGATTTTCGTGATAGAGATATCATGATTACACCTGTGCCAGGGGGTGTTGGTCCAATGACAATTGCTATGTTACTGCAAAATACATTAAAAGCATGTCAACTTAATGACTGACTACTCAATCCGATTCATTAAACTGTATATCTTTAAAATAAGTAGACCAAAAATCACACTTGAAACTATTAATAGTAAGTTTGTTAATCCAGTTGATGAAAATGAAAGTCTTATTAATATAGTACATATAATAAAACCTGTATTTCTCATAATTTGACTATATCTTTCCGTATATAGAAAAGATAATAGAAGTATAAAAACATCAGCAATAATAAGTATTGAAAAAAAAGTGGTATAGAAAACTTCATTAACATAATAAAATGAACTAGCAAAATTTGAGCTCATTCCAATTGAATACCAATTGTATATACCTAGAGCAAACAATACGACCATGACAGGTATAAGAGCAATACTAATAATCTTCTTTGAATCAATAAATTTAAATATGTCTTTATTATTTTTTTTAATCTCAATTTTAGATTTTACATAATTGAATAAATAGATTAAAAAGAAAAGAATCAAAATACATACTAAATCATATGTAATTTGAAGATTATCTGGGTTTTGAAACCAATTTTCAGCATTTAGATCAAGCTTTGGTATATCATAAAAAATTCTCCTAATAATTATTAACGAAATAATTTCAAATTGTTTTAAAATAGAAGTTGTAAAGGATCTAGGTAGATAAAAAATCAATAAGAATATTTCATAATATAGAATTATTGAAAATGGAGTATAAATAGCCGAAATAGGATTTGTTAGTAATAAACTTTCATTACCTATACTAATTATTGAATTATTATTTAGTAAAACTAGTGAGAGATGAAAAATAAATCCTAAAGTTGCGGTCCAAATAGTAAAATTTTCAATCTTCTTCCTATTAAACTCCGAAAAAATTATATCAAATATTTTAGAACCAAGTTTAAGCATAATTAAAGTTTTGTTGAGAAAATCATTTCCATATCTTTAAACGTTTTAAATTCTAGTGCATTGCCAGAATTATCATAAAAGAACATAGTCTTTTGTTCGCCAGGAAGTCCTTCAAATCGGGTGTAGGGCTCAATAACAAACTTTATATTATTATTTATTAATGACTCAGCAAAATTATCAAAATCATCCCATGGTATTATAACTCCAAAATGTGGGATTGGAACTGATTTACCATCAACTTCATTATGATGCTTATTACCGATATGATTTGGATCTACGTGGATAACTAGTTGGTGACCAAAAAAATCATAGTCAGCCCACTCATTAGATTCTCTGCCTGGTTTACAACCAAGTATGTTTTGATAAAAATTCTTAGATTCGGAAAGATCTTTCACCGGAATTGCAAGATGAAATGGTGATAATTTTGTCATAACTATGTTAATATAATAAATATTTCTGTCTAATTTTTTTAAACTTTTCAAGACCCTTCCTCCAAGAATTTCTTATTTCTGTTTCACTGACTCCCTCAATAATTTGTTTTTTCAGCATGGATGAGCCTGATAACTTATCAAAATCACTTCTGAAGAATCTACTTTTATCATCTATCTGACTGTAAGAATTCATTAGCCATTTAAGTTCAATCGAATTTGAAGTTTTATAATTTTTTAGATTTTTTCCATAAGATTCTATCCCTTCTAATTTTGGGTATTGACTTCCAAAATTTGGTTGAGGTATGAAGCTGTAGTCACTATCAAAATCTGGATGTCCATAAACTTGAAATTGATTATCAGTACCTCTACCGACACTTACTTCTGTTTTTTCTAAAAAAGCTAAACTAGGATATAAATAAATTGATTGAATATTCGGAAGATTGGGTGAAGGTCTAATTGGTGGTATATACTTTAATTTATGATTATAATTTTTAAGCTTTATAACTTCTATATTAACTTTTAAATTATTCTCTAGCCAACCCTCTCCATTTATCATTAAACCATATTCTCCTATTGTCATCCCATAAACTATTGGAACTGGGTGAAGCCCTATAAAGCTTTTGTTCTCAAGATCCAAAACAGGTCCATCAATATAAAACGAGTTTGGATTAGCTCTATCCATAATTATGAACTTTTTATTTTTCCTTGCAGCTGACTCCATTGCATAGTGAAGTGTAGATAAATATGTATAGAACCTGACACCAACATCTTGAATATCAAAAATTATAACATCCACATTTTTAATGTCATCATCTTTTAATTTTCTATTATTTCCATAAAGAGAAATAACCTCAATATCTTTATAGTATGTATTTTCAAATTTTTCTCCATCATCTTTATCTCCAAGAAAACCATGTTCAGGGGTAAAGATTTTATTTACAGATATTCCTAATGATAGAAGAGTATCAATAATATGGGTTTTACCTTTCTCGGTTTTCAATACACTGGTATTGTTAGCAATTAATGCAACTTTTTTATTTTTTATTTTGTTGAAATAGTAATCAATTCTTTCAGCACCTTGCACTATTTCTTGGGAATAAATTGAATAATTAAATTGGAATATAACAATGAATAAAAATGTATTTTTGAATAAATAATTTATTTTGAATCTTCCATTTTTCATTTACAAGAAATTAAAGAATAGTACTGATAAAAGTAATACTTCATCTCGTATTATAAAAATTGCAAAATTCTCTGTTTTTATTGGAATATTTATATCATTAAGTGCAGTTTCAATTGGGAAAGGTTTACAATCATCTATAAATGAGACTATATATAATATTACTCCTGATATATCAATCTCTAGCTATGAAAATAATGATAGAGGGATAGCATCAGAAATAATCAAAGAATCAGAGGTTATAGTTGATGAAGTCAATAGACTTTATCCTGATATTAAATTAAATTTTACTCTTGAGAAACCATCAATAATTACAGTTAATAATTCTATCGAAACTTTAATTTTTAGAGGAGTTAAAGATGGATTAAACTTTAAAAGTTTTGATCAATTTATAATAGAAAAACTAAATGATGTACCTCAAAGTTTAAACGATGTGCTAATATCTAAATCTCTACTTGAGAAACTAAAAATTAATGTTGGTGATAATATTAGACTATTTTTTCAAACGAATAATTATCAGAAAATACCAAATATCAGAAATTATAGAGTTTATGGTGTCTATCAAACTGATTTTCCTGATTTTGATTCAAACTATATAATTGGGAATATTAATTCTCTTCAAAATTTATTCAAACTAAGTTCTAAAGATTTTGGTGCAATAGAGCTAATTGTTGATGATAAACAAAGTATTACAAGTATTAAAAACAATTTATTATCCAAGGACATATTTATAAATAATAATATATCATTATTAAATGTTCAAGAAAAATATAAAAATATATTTGACTGGATATCTATTTTTGATTTTAATATTCTAATTATTTTAGTTCTTATGATAGTTGTAGCAATTATTAGTATAATAATATCTATGTTAACTCTCATATTTGAGAGAATAAAAATGATTGGTATTTTAAGCTCTCTGGGTGGTGATAATAAATTACTTGGAAAAGTATTTTTGTATCAAGGTATTGATATTCTAATTAGAGGAATTATTCCTGGTAATGTTTTATTTATCATTATTTCGTACATGCAGAATAACTATAAGATCCTTGGTTTGAATCCAAATGATTACTACGTAGACTCTGTTCCATTTTTAATTGATATTACTTACATAATTTCTATTAACTTATTCTTTATAATTATTGGAACAATCATTCTATTTGCAACTTTTTCATCAATTACTAGATTTGTTCCAACAATTAATATAAACTCCTAAAATGAAGTATTACAAAAATATTCTTGAAACAATTGGGGATACACCCTTAATCAAGCTAAATAAAGTTTGTAAATCTATTGATTCAAATGTATTTGTCAAAGTTGAAAGTTTTAATCCTGGTAATTCAGTCAAAGACAGAATGGCTGTAAAAATGATTGAGGATGCAGAAAAAGATGGAAGATTAAAGCCAGGAGGAACAATCGTTGAAGGTACCTCTGGTAATACTGGAATGGGATTAGCACTTGCAGCTATAGTTAAAGATTATAAATTAATTTGTGTATCAAATGATAAACAATCTAAAGAAAAGTTTGATGTCCTAAGAGCTATGGGCGCTGAAGTAGTTGTTTGCCCAACAAATGTTGAGGCTGACGATCCAAGGTCTTATTATTCAGTCTCCCAAAGAATTTCAGAAGAGACGAAGAATTCATGGTATGTAAATCAGTATGACAATCCATCAAATACTACAGCTCATTACGAATCAACAGGTCCAGAAATATGGAAACAGACTAATGGAAAGATTGATCACTTTGTTGTAGGTGTAGGAACAGGTGGGACAATTTCTGGTGTTGGAAAATATTTAAAAGAAATGAAACCTAGTGTTAAAATATGGGGTATTGATACTTATGGGTCTGTATTTAAGAAATACCATGAAACAGGAATTTTTGATGAAAAAGAAATCTATCCATATTCTACAGAGGGAATTGGTGAGGACATTCTGCCTAAAAATGTTGATTTTGAGGTAATAGATCATTTTGAAAAAGTGACTGATAAAGATGCTGCTTTATATACAAGAAAATTAGCTAGAGAAGAAGGTATCTTTGCTGGTAATTCATGTGGTGCAGCCATAGCTGGAATGATCCAGCTAAAATCTAATTTTAAAAAAGGCCAGGTTGTAGTTGCATTGCTTCATGACTCAGGAAGTAGATACATAGGAAAAATATACAATGATGATTGGATGAAAGAAAAAGGTTTTATTTAATTTTAAAATCATGAAAAAATATTTAATACTTATATCATTTTTAAATTCTTTAATTCTATTTCCTCAAGATAGAATTACAGGTGAGCCTTTTTCTACTAGATCAGAAGTTATAGCATCTAACGGAATGGTTGCAACTAGTCATCCTCTTGCAACTCAAGTTGGAATTGATATCCTTAAAAAAGGTGGGAATGCAATTGATGCTGCAATAGCTGCTAATGCTGCAATTGGATTAATGGAACCAACTGGAAATGGGATTGGTGGTGACTTGTTTGCCATTATATGGATAGAAAAAGAAAAGAAATTATATGGCCTTAATGCAAGTGGTAGATCTCCAAGTAGCTTGGATTTAGATTTTTTTAAAACTAATAACTATTCAAGTATTCCAGCATATGGTCCTCTACCTGTTAGTGTTCCTGGATGTGTTGATGGATGGTTTGAGCTTAATGAAAGATTTGGATCAATGAAAATGAGTAGTATATTAAAACCTGCTATTGAATACGCTGAAAATGGTTTCCCAATCACAGAGCTCGTTTCTTATTATATGGAATCAGCATCAAATAATTTTTACAAGTATCCAAACTTTAAAGAAACTTATTTTATTAATGGAGCATCTCCAAAAAAAGGTGAACTATTTAAAAACCTTGATCTAGCAAATACACTTAAAATAATATCAAATGAGGGTAGGAAAGGATTTTATGAAGGCGAAATAGCAAATATAATTTCTACATTTATTCAAGAACAAGGTGGATTCCTTTCATATGAAGATTTAAAAAATCATAGATCAGAATGGGTTGAACCTGTATCGACAAACTATAGAGGTTATGATATTTGGGAACTCCCACCAAATGGTCAAGGAATAGCAGCTCTTCAAATACTGAATCTTCTTGAAGGATTTGATATAAAATCAATGGGCTTTGGGTCAGCTGAATATATACATCATCTAGTTGAAGCCAAGAAAATCGCTTTTGCAGATAGAGCAAAATATTATGCAGATCCAGATTTTAATCAAATTCCTACCCAATATTTAATTTCAAAGGAATACTCTGATAAAAGAAGGTCTGAGATAAATCCAGATCAAGCAGCTGAATCTGTTACAGCCGCAAACCTTGAAAATGGTGATACAATTTATTTAACAACAGCTGATAGCAGCGGTAATATGGTATCTTTAATTCAGAGTAACTATAGAGGTATGGGGTCAGGTATGGTTCCTCCAGGTCTTGGTTTTATGCTTCAAGATAGAGGTGAGCTTTTTTCACTTGAGGAAGGGCATTTTAATGTTTATGAGCCAAATAAAAGACCCTTTCATACTATAATACCCGCTTTTATTACAAAAGATAATAAACCTTATGTAAGCTTTGGACTAATGGGAGGCGCCATGCAACCTCAAGGTCACGCCCAAATTGTAATTAACCTGATTGACTTTGGAATGAATCTTCAAGAGGCTGGTGATGCTCCGAGAATTAGACACCAGTCTGATGAACAGCCCACAGGAGGATTTATGAATAATGGTGGGGAGTTAGCTTTAGAGCAAGGCTTTGATTTTAAAGAAATTCGAAAATTAATTAAGAAGGGACATAAAATTATATATGATCTAGGCTCATTTGGTGGCTATCAAGCTATAAAGGTTGATTATGAAAATAAAATATACTATGGCGCCTCTGAATCAAGAAAAGACGGAAGCGCTATTGGATATTAGCTAATTAAAAACAATAGTGGTTTTCAGCGATAACTTTATTAGCAACATGTGTCTTTAATTCAAAAATATTTGGATTATTTGAATACTTAAACTTCTTTATAACAGAATCATAAATTTTTTCCTGGCTTTTATCATCAATAACACTGTTTATAATATCTCTAGACTTTTTTTCAATTATTTTTGAGGCTTCATATATATATATTTTTGACATGCTAATCTGATATTCTTGATCATTTGCTGAGGTTCTATTAATGTTCTTAATTGTCCTTTTGAGAGTTGACTCAGAGATGTATGTTTCGATAGCTAAATCAGAAAGACTTAGCAATACCTGTTGATTCTTATCAATCTCAGCACCAAATTTTTCAAACGATTTACCAAGCAACAGTAAGAAAACCTTTTTCATATTTTCAACTAATGTTATTTCATCATTTAGTTCCTCTGAATTTTCTAAGGTTTCTTGAGATTTATTTTCAATTATATCTTGATAAGCAGACATAATATCAAGTTCTCCTCTCATAGCTTTCTTTAGAATCATACCTATGCTTAGCATTCTGTTTATTTCATTTGTTCCTTCATAAATTCTTCCAATTCTTGCATCTCTCCAGGCGCTTTCAATTGGTGCTTCCGCAGAGAATCCCATTCCTCCAAATATTTGAACCCCTTCATCAGCACATATCTGCATATCCTCAGAAATTGCGACTTTAAGTATAGAACACTCAACAGCAAATTCTTCAACGCCTTTAAGCTCAGACTCTTGTTTAGTTAAACCACTAGCTTCGTATTCGTCAATCTTAGATTGAACATCGCTAGCTGCTCGATAACATGCTGATTCTCCAGCATAACAAGAAGTTGCCATTGATGCAAGTTTCTCTTTAATTGCTCCAAAGCTGGAGATAGGTTGTTTAAATTGTACCCTATTGTTTGCATATTCAGTAGAAATAGTTATGGATCTTCTTTGTCCATCTAAATTACCCGCACCCAATTTGATTCTTCCTACATTAAGAGCATTCATTGCAATTTTAAATCCACCATTTCTTTCACCCAGAAGATTTTCAACAGGAACAATTGTATCTGTAAAGAATACTTGTCTAGTTGATGATGAGTGAATACCAAGTTTCTTTTCTTCTTCACCAAGTTTAATTCCATTATTAGCATCATTAGGGACTATAAAAGCAGTGATATTTTTATCATCTTCAATTCTTGCAAAAACTATAAACAAATTGGCAAACCCTGCATTAGATATCCACATTTTTTGACCATTGATTTTATAATGTTTACCATCATCACTTAATTCTGCTTTTGTTTTTCCAGAATTTGCATCAGAACCTGCTGTAGGCTCAGTTAAACAATATGATCCAAACCATTCTCCAGATGTCAGCTTTGGTAAATATTTTTGTTTTTGATCTTCGTTTCCAAACAAGTAAATCGGAAGAATTGCTATACCTGTGTGAGCACCGTAGGCAGTTGCTACAGATCCAGATACTCCAGAAACGTAGTCGACGGCAAGCATAGTTGAAACAAAGTCCATTCCCATACCGCCATACTTTTCTTCGAGAGATACTCCAAGTAAACCTAGTTCCCCAATCTTCTTCATTGCCTGTACAGTAAGGTCATAATTTTTTTCTTCATATTTCATTTTGTCAGGCCATATTTCTCTATCCATAAAATCAATTATGGTATCTTTCATCATTAACTGTTCTTCTGAAAAGTCCTCAGGAGTAAAAATTTCATCTGATAGTGATTCCTTTAAAATGAACTCACCACCTTTAAGTTTTGTTTTATTTTTTGTGGGCATATTTAAATTTTATTTAAAATTCGTTTTTTTAATTTTCTAACATTTATAAACACCTAAATTTTTACAATACTCACATTTGTTAATTTGAAATAAAATATTGTAAATCAAATATTTATAATATAAAATAAACTATTTCTAACTAAATTAAAAAAATTAAATTAGGTTTTTGACAACCATTTATAGCTATTGTCAAATACTTTTATCCATGGAGAAAATTTATCATCTCTATTTTCAGGATAATAAGCCCAGTTATGAGGGTAAATTGACCTTTCTAAATGTGGCATCATTACAAGATGTCTCCCATCATCTGAAACTAGCATTGCTGTATTGAAATCTGAACCATTAGGATTTGCTGGATATGAATCATAAAGAAATTTTCCTGCTATGGAATATTTATCTTCCTTGTATGGAAAATTAAATTTCCCTTCTCCATGTGCTGACCATACACCTAGTTTACTTCCCTCCATTCCTTTTAACATAATTGAAGATGTATCTTTAATCTCAACAGTTAAAAATATGCACTCAAATTTTCCTGACTCATTATGTAACATTTTAGGTTTATCAGAGTGATCTTTGTTAATCAACCCAAGTTCAATAAATAATTGACAACCATTGCATACTCCAAGGGATAGAGTGTCATCTCTATCAAAGAAATTTTCGAGTGCTTTTTTAGCAGTCGGATTAAAAATAAATGAACCAGCCCATCCCTTAGCGGATCCAAGAACATCTGAATTAGAAAACCCTCCAACTGCAACCAAAAGTTGAATATCTTCTAGACTCTCTCTACCAGATATTATATCTGTCATGTGTATGTCTTTGACATTGAAACCTGCAGCACTCATCATAAATGCCATTTCTCTCTCAGAATTACTGCCTTTCTCTCTTAATACAGCAGCATTAATTTTATTTCTATTGCTTGAGAGTAATGAGCCATTAAAATTTTTAGGGAACGAGAATTTAAGAGGCTGTTTTTTATAATTATTAAACCTTTCACTGGATTTATTTTTTAGTGTCTGTTTTTTATCAAAGTCCTTAGAAGTCGAATACCAAATGTCCCTATATGTATATATATCAAAAGAGAATTCATCCTCATAGTTTAATATGTTTAACTTTCCATCCAAATTTACTTTACCAATTCTGTAACAATCTACACCTATGTCAAAGAATACTTTAGTTAAGTCTATTTCTGATTGAATTATTACTCCTGGATTTTCAGAAAAAAGCAATTTAATTGAATCTTTACAATCAACTTGATTAAGATTGATATTCATGCCAACATTATCACTGGTAAAACACATCTCAAGTAATGAGGTAATTAATCCTCCAGATGAGATATCATGACCTGATATAATCTTGTCATCAATTATTAAATCTTGTATTAAATTAAATGAACTTTTAAATTTTTTATAATCTTTAATAGTAGGGGATTCGGATCCAATTCTATTGAGTGTTTGGCCGAAAGATGATCCCCCTAACTTATAGTCATCTGAAGAAAGATTTATATAAAAAATATCACCTTTTTCTTTACTTAGAACAGGTTTAATTACTTTTCTAATATCAATACAATGAGCAGATGCAGATACAATTACAGTACCAGGAGATTTTACTTTTTGTTCATCATATTTTTGAACCATTGATAGTGAATCTTTTCCTGTTGGAATATTTATACCTAATGATATTGCAAAATCTGAACATGCTTCTACAGCGTCATATAATCTCGAATCCTCACCTTCATTTCCGCATGGCCACATCCAGTTTGCAGATAGAGAAACTGAATTTATTCTGTCTTTAAGAGGAGCCCATACAATATTTGTTAAAGATTCAGCTATAGAGTTTATACTTCCGACTTTTGCATCGATTAAACCGGAAACTGGAGAATGTCCGATTGATGATGCAATTCCATCATAACTAGTATAGTCTAATGCAACAACTCCACAGTTAGCAAGAGGAAGTTGAATCTCTCCAACAGTTTGTTGTTGAGCAATTCTTCCAGTTACACATCTATCAACTTTATTTGTAAGCCAATCTTTGCATGCAACAGCTTCTATTTTTAAAACATTTTCCAAGTACTCATTAAAGAGTTTGCTATCGTATTCAATTTCCATGTAATTTGATTCAATTGATGAATCAATCATAATTTTTTTTGGTGCATCACCAAAAAGACTATCTAAGTCAAGATTAATAGTCTCAATATCATTTGATCTATCTTTTACTCTAAATTTTTTATCAGCTGTAATTTTCCCAACCTTAAATATTGGAGCTCTTTCTCTATCAGCAATTTTTTTAACCAATTCATAATCTTTCTCTTTAATTATTATACCAATCCTCTCTTGAGATTCGTTACCAATTATTTCTTTGTATGACAGAGAGGGATCTCCAATAGGAAGTGAATCTAAATATATTTCACCTCCAATATCCTCAACTAACTCAGAAAAACAATTAAGATGTCCACCTGCTCCATGGTCATGAATAGATATTATTGGATTTTCGTCCATCTCAAATAAAGATCTAATCGTATTCGTCACTCTTTTCTGCATTTCAGGATTAGACCTTTGAACAGCATTTAATTCTATCGCATCATTATAACTTCCGGTATCTGTTGATGAAACAGAGGCCCCACCCATACCTATTCTATAATTATCTCCTCCAAGAAGTACTATGATATCCCCTTTTTCTGGGGTTTTTTTCATTGCCTGACTCATTTCTCCAAATCCAACACCACCTGCTAACATTATAACTTTATCAAAAGATTGCAAATCGTTGTTTTCATGATGTTCAAATGTAAATAAAGAACCGACTATAAGTGGTTGACCAAAACAATTACCAAAGTCAGAAGCACCATTAGATGCTTTTATTAAAATATCCAGAGGAGTTTGATACTTCCAAATTCTTTCTGGTATATTTTTTTCCCATAGTTTATTCTTATCTAATCTCGAATATGGAGTCATGTATACAGCAGATCCAACTAACGGTATGGAACCTGTTCCCCCCGCAGCACGATCTCTTATTTCTCCACCTGAACCTGTAGCTGCTCCATTATATGGTTCAACAGTTGTTGGGAAGTTATGTGTTTCCGCTTTCAGTGAGATTATACTATTTATTTCTTTATTTATGTAGAAGCTACTTTTATCAGAAAATTTAGGTTGAAATTGAACAATATTGGGACCTTTAATAAACGCTACATTATCAGAATATGCTGAAACAATTCCATTTTTATTTGCCTTTGAAGTATTTTTTATTAAACTAAATAGGCTCTCTTTTTTTTCTATGCCGTCAATTATAAATTTTCCATTAAATATTTTGTGTCTACAATGTTCAGAGTTTACCTGAGAAAATCCATAAACCTCAGAGTCACTTAATGATCTTCCTATTTTTTTTGACAATTTTTCTAAATATGATATTTCAAACTCGTCTAGTGCTAATCCTTGTTCATCATTGTAAGCTTTTATATTATCAATAATTATTTTTTTCTCTGGATTTAGAGTATTAGCAAAAACTTTTTGATTTAATTCATCGTATTTCTGGTGAATCATTCTGTCGAATGATTTATTAATTGTTACATTATTGAACTCCTCAATACGAACTAATGATTCAACTCCCATATTTTTAGTAATCTCAACTGCATTTGTACTCCAAGGAGAAATCATTGAAGACTTCGGTCCAATAAACTTTTCCTCAATTATATCTTTATTAATTATTGGCGAATTAAGTGCCCAGGATATTTTTTTTAAATTTTCAGCTGATAATTTTAAAGAGGTTTCTACAGCAAATACTCTTGATTTTGAATCACCAAAAAATAATATCATTTCAGAATATTAAGCTGTAAATTTAGTTGATTTAAAATTACATTTGAAGTTCATTCATATTTTTATATGAAGAATTTGAGTTAATAAGTTCATCATGTGTTCCTTCTGCTACTATCCTGCCTTTATCAATTAAAATTATTTTATCACATTTTTTAATTGTTGAAAACTTATGAGCAATTATTAGTGAAGTCTTGTCCAACATTAACTTATCAATTGCATCTTGAATTTTCTTTTCGGATTCACTATCTAGGGAGGATGTAGCTTCATCTAAAATTAAAATGGATGGACTCTTAAGCATTGCACGAGCAATTGTTAATCTTTGTTTCTGTCCACCTGAAAGCTTTCCTCCATAATCACCAATATTTGTATCATATTTTTCAATTTGTTGAATTATAAATTCGTGAGCATTAGCTTCTTTGGCAGCATTTACAATATCTTCATCTATAGAGTCTAAATCTCCAATCCTTATATTATTCATAATTGTGTCGTTGAAAAGGATTGACTCTTGTGTAACAATAGATATATTCTTATAAAGAGAATCTCGAGTAATTGAAGAGATTTCCATTCCATCTATGCTTATTGATCCAGAGTTAGAATTATAGAAGCCATTTAATAGGTTAGCAATAGTTGTCTTTCCGCTTCCAGATGATCCAACCAAAGCAACACTCTCACCTTTCTTAATTGAGAAAGAAATCTTATCTAATATTTTTGTTTGTCCATATGAGAAATCAACATTTTTAAATTCTATTTTATCATTAAATGTTTCAAGCAATTGGTCTCTATTTGAATCATTGTCAGGTTGAAATTCAATTATTTCAAATACCCTTTCAGCTGCAGCATTTCCCTTTTTAATACTGTAAAAAGACTTACTTAAATTTTTAGCTGGAGTTAAAATATTATAAGCAAGACCCATAAATACAATAAAAGTTGTTCCAGAAATTGTTTCATTAATTAATACCATTTTACCTCCAAACCATAAAAGAACTCCAATAACTAAAATACCCATGAATTCACTAAATGGACCTGCTAAGTTTTTCCTGTTTATTACTTTATTCGAAAATTTGTACAGCATTTCATTTATACTATTAAATTTTTGATTAAAATAGGACTCTGAAAGAAAAGACTTAATAACTTTTTGCCCACTTATAGTCTCATCAATCATAGAGAGAAAATTACTTTGTTGTTGTTGGACCTCTTTAGAATCTTTTCTAAGTTTTTTTCCAATTATTGAAATTATAAATCCTGAGATTGGAATAAATAGGATCACAAATAAAGTTAGCTCAGGACTAATTGTAAACATTACAATTAAGGTGAATAAAATTGTTAATGGCTCTCTAACCATGAGCTCTAAAATAGAAAGATATGAAGTCTGAATTTCCAGTATATCTGCTGTAATCCTTGACATCAAATCACCTTTTTTCTTATTTAAGAAGTAAGAAATTGGCATTGAAATTACTCTGGAATAAAGTTTACCTCGCAAGTTTTTAAGTAACCCATTTTTTACAAAAGTTATATTATAGAGTGCCAGGTAGTTGAATAAATTTTTCATCAAAAAAAAGAAAATCACAATCCCAACAACTAAAATTAGAGTTGATGAAATATCAGTTTCTAATTGTCTTGATATATAATAGTTAAAGTAATCCTCTAAGTATTCTCTTATATTGCTAATTCCTGAATACTCTGGCTCACTATAAACGTCCTTTGTCTGTTTAAAAAGTACATCAAGCATTGGAATAAATGATACAAAAGCTAGAGCACTAAAAATTGCATAGAGTATATTAAATATAATATTCAATACTCCATAATAAGTATAATCTAGACCATATTTTAGAACCCTTGTAAAGTAATTCATCTAAAAAGTTTTCTCTTTGATTGAGTATTTATTTTTACTAATATTAAATTTAATTATTATCTCAGCTAAAAAACCAGCTATAAAAAATTGGGCACCTAATACTATTGTAATTAAGGCAATATAGAACTCAGGTTTTGATGTTATCAATCTTGAGGAAGTATCTATGAAAAGTTTATTATACCCAAGATAAATTGTAAACAAAATACCAACTGTAAACATTATAGTACCTAAAGTCCCAAAAAAATGCATTGGTCTCCTGCCAAATTTTTCAGTAAACCATAAAGTAATTATATCAAGAAACCCTCTTATAAATCTCTCATTACCGAATTTAGTTTTCCCATATTTTCTTGCTTGGTGTTTTACAACATGTTCACCTATTCTATTAAATCCTTTATTCTTTGCAAGTATTGGAATGAACCTATGCATATCTGCATATAAACTAATTGACTTAGCAACTTCATTTTTGTATACTTTTATACCACAGTTAAAGTCATTTAGATTAATTCCTGAAAAGACTCTTGCAACTAAGTTAAAAAAGTAAGAAGGGATTCTTTTAGTAATAAAAGAATCATGCCTTTTCTTCTTCCAACCAGAGATCAAATCAAGATCATTGTCTATTAGCTTTTTTACCATCAATGGTATTTCTTCAGGTGAGTCCTGAAGATCAGCATCCATCGTAGCAACATACTTTCCTTTTGCTTCTGAAAAACCAAGGCTTAAAGCTTGTGATTTTCCATAATTTCTATTAAAAGAAATTCCTTTACGATTTAAGTTACTAATAGTTATACTTTTAATAATATCCCATGATGAGTCATTACTGCCATCATCAACATATATAACCTCATAATCAAAATCTTCATATTTAAATGAAAGTGAAATCCAATCATCAAGTTCTTTTAGTGACTCAGATTCATTAAAAAGAGGTATGATGACAGAAACATCCATAAATTATATTAAGCAGGTTTATTTTTCTTCAGTGCTAATCCAGTAATTAATGAAATTATACTACCAAAAAATAAAGATGAAGCAATACCAAATACAGCAATCATTGAAGGTGAAAGAAAGAACTCGATACTTCCCTCAATTGCTTCAATCATCTCATCTGTTAGTTCAGGATTTTGCTCAATTGCCTGATCAATTGAATACTCCATTACTTTAGTCATTGTATCTGGGTCAAGAATTGTCATCTGAAGAATTCCATAGACAGTCCCGATAACTGATCCCAAAACACATATACCAAGTCCAATTTTAAAGCCTTGCCCTAAACTTATGAAACCCTCATTTGCTTTTTTAAAAGCTAATTGTCCAAAAACAACTGCTCCAACTGTCAATACCAAGTTAACTATGCTTTGGAGAGAGCCTTGTTCAATATGCATATCCATTAGGAATAACATCAGTGAAAATGCCACTGTTATTCCTCCTAATAAAAGTCCATAATTTATTATTACTGATTTTATTGTTCCGTTAGTTTGAATCATTTCTTTTGTATTAATTGTGAAAAGCAAAATTAAGCAATTATAATGATAGGATATATGAAAAAAATTTTAAATTTGCACTCACTTTTAGGCTATGAAGAGTAATACACATCCTGAAAACTATAGATTAGTGGCATTTAAAGATATGTCCAATAACGATGTATTTATTACTAAATCGACTGTAGAAACTAAAGAAACCACAAAAATTGATGGTGTTGAGTATCCGCTCTTCAAATTAGAGATTTCAAGAACATCTCACCCTTATTATACTGGTAAGTCTAAGCTTGTAGATACTGCTGGTAGAGTTGATAAGTTTAGAAGTAAATATGCAAACTTTAATCAGCCTGCCACTAACGATGCATCTGCTGAAGAGGCTACTGCTGAGGCTCCTGCTGAAGAAGTTACTGCTGAGGCACCTGCTGCTGAGGCACCTGTTGAAGAGGCACCTGCTGAGGTACCTGCTGAAGAAGTTACTGCTGAGGCACCTGCTGAGGCACCTGTTGAAGAGGCACCTGTTGAAGAGGCACCTGTTGAAGAGGCACCTGCTGAAGAGGCATCTGCTGAAGAGGCTACTCCTGAATCCTCTGAGGAAGAATCTGATTCATAATACCCCAAGTTTTGTCTTTAATAAACATATCTTCTAGGTCTAAAAGAAAGATTTCTTCTGTTGCTATTTATACTCTAGGTTGTAAATTAAACTTTTCTGAATCTTCATATATATCAAAATCCTTAAAAGAGAACGACTATGAAATTGTTGATTTTAAGGATTATGCAGACGCATATGTTATTAATACATGCTCTGTTACGGAAAATGCTGATAAAAAATTCAAGTATTATGTAAAGCAGGCACAAAAAATCAATCCTGACGCATTTATTGCTGCTATAGGTTGTTATGCACAATTAAAACCTAAGGAGCTGCTTGATGTTGATGGAGTAGATATAGTCCTTGGCGCATCAGATAAGTTTAACTTATTGGATTATTTAAAAAACATTGATAATGATCTTTCTAATAAAGTTCATTCATGTAATATAAATGAGGTTGACTTATTTAAAGAAAGCTATTCATTAAATCACAGAACAAGGGCATTTCTTAAAGTACAGGATGGTTGTGACTACAAATGTAGCTTTTGTACAATCCCACTTGCAAGAGGTAAATCTAGAAGTGATACCATAGTTAATGTTTTAAAAAATATAAAAAAAATTGACTCTCAGGAAATAAAAGAAATTGTGCTAACAGGTATTAATCTTGGTGATTTTGGTAAAAATGATGAAGAAAATAATAAATGTAATTTTTACGATTTAATTAAAGAAATTGAAAATCTAGAAACAAATATTAGGTTTAGAATCTCATCAATTGAACCTAACTTACTTACTGATGAAATAATTGAATTTATAAGTAAAAGTGAAAAATTTGTTCCTCATTTTCATATTCCACTTCAAAGTGGAAGTGACTCTGTACTTAAACTCATGAGAAGAAGATATGATTCAAGTTTATACAAAAGTCGAATCAAAATGATTAAGGAATTAATGCCAGAGGCATCAATCGGAGTTGATGTGATTGTTGGTTTTCCTGGAGAAGACGATGATAAATTTTTAGATAGTATGAATTTTATAGAGTCACTTGATGTGTCATACCTTCATGTATTTACATATTCTGAAAGAGATAATACACATGCAATAACTTTACCTAAAATTGTCAATCCAAACACTAGATCTAAAAGGAGTAAGCTTTTGAGACTTCTTTCAAGTAGAAAAAAATCCGATTTCTATAAGAATAACATTGGTACTAAACATAATGTTTTATTTGAGTCTGAAAATAAGAACGGATACATAGAAGGTTTCTCTGAAAACTATCTTCGTTTTAGAACAATTTGGGATCCAAAATTGGCGGGAACCATTAAACAAATGAAATTTAGTGAGATTGATCCAGAAGGATTTGCAATCTAGTTAAAGCTTTATTCCGACAGGTAATAAATGCTTAAAGGATTTATTTTTTCTGACGAAACCTGCTATTCTCGGTGAGGTTGGTACAACTCTCAAATTTTTACTTTCAATAAATTCTAGAACTTTTACTATAAAGTCTTCCTCAAAGGATTTATCCTTAATAGTTTCAGGTATATGAATTTTGGTAAGAAAAATCTTTCTTTCTTGCTCTGCGTATTCTATTCTTGCTAATGAGTCTGATACTTTTACTTCAAACTGTCTTAAAAACTCATTATTTTCTAAAGTTATTTCGCTCATAAACAAAAAAGTCGGACAGCAAAGATAAAAAAAATCTATTTACGATAAAAAAACCTATTACTAAATTCTTTTCATCTGCTCTTGCATTAACTTAATTTGAGCAGTTAGCATATTATGTTTATCAAATGTCTTTGCTTCTGTAAGTAATGATTGGGCTTCTCTTTTTCTTCTTTTTTGCATCATAATTCCTGCAAGACTAAGTTTAGCCATTGCAACATCATGACTCATATTTAATCCTAGCTTTAAGGCCTCGCGAAAATGTTTTTCAGCAATTGTCAGATTTTTCTGAGATTGAATTAACCCATGGAGGTAAAAGTAAAATCCTTGCTGTTTTTTTACCAAAGCAGATTTAGGATTTCTTATTAATTTGAGAATTCTTTCGGTTTTATCAAAATTTTGTTTCCTTAAACTTAAGAATGCAAATATTAAAACTTCATTTTTAAAATACAGTACAATCAGCAAGATTGATAGAATTATGAGAAATATTCCATTTCCAATAAATGTTTCAGTTATTTGAAATACTCCATACCCAAAAAGAGAAACTGACGCTATAAGCTTAATAATTTTTGGTATCATATATAATGCTAATTTACAATTTAAAAATATTTATATGAAGTTGAATAAAAAGATATTATATTTGCCAGCGATTAAATTACTAAAGTGAAAAGGACTTATCAACCATCTAAAAGAAAGAGAAGAAATAAGCATGGTTTCATGGAAAGAATGTCAACTGCTAATGGACGTAGAGTTTTAGCAAGTAGGAGGGCTAAAGGCAGGAAAAGATTATCCGTTTCAGATGAATCTCGTCATAAGAAATAATTTTTAATAACTTTTTTTAGATGGTGCTTTTACAGCACCTTTTTTTTATATTTTAGTGTGATTTTATGCCCAAGGATAAAAAAATTAAATCAATTCTTATAATTGGCTCAGGACCTATAATTATTGGTCAAGCATGTGAATTTGATTATTCTGGATCTCAAGCATTAAGATCTTTAAAGGAAGATGGAATTAAGACTATCTTAATTAATTCCAATCCCGCTACCATTATGACTGATCCTTCAATGGCAGATCATATATATTTAAAACCTCTTACAACAAAATCAATCATTGAAATATTAGAAATTCATAATGAAATTGACGCTGTATTACCAACAATGGGAGGTCAGACTGCTTTAAATCTGTGTATTGAGGCCCAAGAAAAAGAAATATGGTCAAGGTTTAATGTTAAAATCATTGGTGTTGATATTGATGCAATTGAAATTACAGAAGATAGAGAAAAGTTTAGGAATCTTATGAATGAAATTGATGTTCCCGTTGCCCCTGCGGAAAGTGCTTCCTCTTTTTTAAAAGGTAAAGAAATTGCTCAAACATTTGGCTTTCCACTTGTAATTAGACCTTCTTTTACTTTAGGTGGAACAGGAGCATCAATAGTGTTCGAGGAAAATAAATTTAATGACTTACTAACAAGAGGATTAGAGTCATCTCCTATTCACGAAGTTCTAATTGATAAAGCTCTTATAGGTTGGAAAGAATATGAGTTAGAGTTATTAAGAGACAAAAACAATAATATCGTAATTATATGTACTATTGAAAATATGGATCCGATGGGAATCCATACAGGAGATTCTATTACTGTAGCACCCGCAATGACATTATCTGATACTACTTACCAGCGAATGAGAGATATGGCTATAAAAATGATGAAAAGTATTGGTGACTTTGCTGGTGGTTGTAATGTTCAATTTGCTGTAAGTCCAGATGAAAATGAAGATATTATTGCTATTGAAATTAACCCTAGAGTTTCAAGATCATCTGCATTAGCCTCTAAAGCGTCAGGATATCCAATTGCCAAAATTGCTGCAAAATTAGCCCTAGGATATACTTTAGATGAATTAAACAATCAAATTACAAAATCTACTTCAGCTTTGTTTGAACCAACAATTGACTATGTTATTGTAAAAATTCCTAGATGGAACTTTGATAAATTTGAAGGTTCTGACAGAACTCTTGGCCTACAAATGAAAGCAGTTGGTGAAGTTATGGGTATCGGAAGATCGTTTCAAGAGGCTCTTCACAAAGCAACTCAATCACTTGAAATTAAAAGAAATGGATTAGGTGCTGACGGCAAAGGTTATACGGACTACAACACGGTGATGAATAAACTAAACAAAGCTAGTTGGGACAGAGTTTTTGTGATTTATGATGCGATTCAAATGGGCATTTCTTTAAAAAGGATATACGAGATTACAAAAATTGATATGTGGTTTTTAGAACAATATGAACAACTTTATTTGCTTGAAAAAGAAATTTCAAAATACTCTGTTGATACTTTAGATAAAGCATTGCTATTGGAAGCAAAACAAAAGGGTTTTGCAGACAGACAAATTGCACATATGTTATCTTGTTTAGAAAGTCAGGTTTATGAACTTAGGGTTAAAATGAATGTTAATAGAGTTTATAAAC
>ENA-OSEY01000171-OSEY01000171.1-marine-metagenome-genome-assembly--contig:-NODE-171-length-47987-cov-3.873555_pt1 | contig 47987 bp, 36 predicted proteins | sample MGYA00248465_ERZ534230 | MGnify/ENA primary metagenome ERZ534230 (study PRJEB26409, sample SAMN06344110) | marine metagenome | isolation source: Sea water from surface | place: Atlantic Ocean:Southern... | reverse complement strand
CTAAATTTAAATATTCAAAATGCATTAAATTTTATAAATCAAATTTTAAATTTGTATTTAATAAATATAATATTTAGTGTTTAAATTTCTTATAAAACTTTAATAATTGAATAAACAAAGTAAAATTTTAAATATTGCCAAAAGAGTTTTAATTAAAGAATCGAATTCTTTGAAAGGGATTGTCAGTCAACTTAATAAGCGGTTTGAAGAAGTTGTAAATCTAATTTTAAAATCCAATGGAAAAGTTATAATTACTGGGATTGGAAAAAGCGCCATTATTTCTATGAAGATTTCATCCACATTAAACTCAACAGGAACTTCATCAGTTTTTCTTCATGCCGCAGATGCTATGCATGGCGATTTAGGTTTGGTAAAACCTGACGACCTGGTAATTATAATATCAAATAGTGGTTCATCGAGTGAAATTAAAGATTTAGTACCTCATTTAAAAAAAAGGGGAAATATTATCATTTGTATAACTGGAAATACAAAAAGCTACTTGGCAAAAAATTCAAATTACGTTCTACCATGTTTTGTTAAACAAGAAGCCTGTCCTAATAATCTTGCTCCTACCTCAAGTACCACATCTCAAATGGCTTTAGGAGATGCATTGGCGGTTTCCTTACTTGAACTTAGAGGTTTTAAAACAGAGGATTTTGCTAGTCACCATCCTGGTGGGTCCTTAGGAAAAAAATTAAATTTGACACTGAAAGATCTAGCTTCAAACAACCCAATTCCTAAAGTGAAAGAAAAATCAAAAATAAATGATGTGATTAAGGAAATCACTTCGAATAGATTAGGAATAACATTAGTTATAAAAAAAGATAAATTATTAGGAATTATAACTGATGGTGATATCAGGAGAATGCTTGACGAGAACATGGATATTTTAAATTTGAGAGCTAAAGATATTATGAGTAAAAATCCTATCTTGTTTGATGAAGACATGTTAGTTGAAAATGCTTCAAAAGAAATAAAGAATAAATCAATAAATCACATGGTTTTGATTGATAAAAGTAACAACTGCAGCGGAGTTGTACATGTTCTGGATATCATAAAAAATTTTGATTAGAAGTGTCAGAAGATAATGAAATGTCATTTTTAGAACATCTTGAGATTTTAAGGTGGCACATTATTAGATCTTTTTTCGCAATTCTTTTAACGGGGTTAATTGCATTTTTAGCAAAGGATTTTATATTTGAATATGTAATATTCGGCCCTAAGAAATCAAATTTTGCAACATATAAATTTTTCTAAATAAGAAACATACTCTTTAGTTAAATTTGGTAGATCATTATATTTCTTCTGGATCGGGTTGGTATACGACAATGAACAATGACTTATCTTTTCCATATGGATTTAAAAATAGTCCACTAGAAAATTCCAACTTTGAATCTCATTTAGGACAAAAGATGACAATTTTAATTGGTGATCAAGATAACGATCCTAATGCAGCAAGTTTACGACGAAATAATATTGTTGATCAGCAGGGTAGAAATCGATTTGACAGGGCAATCTATTTCTATGAAGGTGGGAGAGACTCAGCTGAGGAGCTTCAGGTAGAGTTTAATTGGAGTTTTGAGATTCTTGAGAATACAGCGCATGATTACGTTGCTGCCTCTAGACGCGCCGCTCAAATCCTATTTTCAGAAGATTAATCTTTACTGAGGAGCAGGGTCAGCGGCATATCTAATCGTTTTCTCCACTCTTTAGGATAATGACCAGCACCCTCAATCTTTTTAGTGATCCAATCCTCTCCATAAGAGTATCCATGCAGTCTCATTACCTCATCCATATCATTTTGATAAGGCTCATAATTTTCATCCATCCACCCCGTTCCAAAATCAAAATAGATTTTGTGCGACCCAGCTTTAGGCCAATTTTCTTTATACCAATCAATTTCAGCGCCTTTACCAATAGTCCAATCTGTTGAGAGGCATGCGGCACCACCAAATATCTCGGGATATTCAGAGATTGCGTATGACGAAATGAGTCCCCCCATACTCGAACCCATAATAAACGTATTTTCTTGATCAGGTAATGTTTGGTAGTTCTCATCAATATAGGGTTTTAATTCGTCGATAATAAATTTTAAATAATTATCAGAGATACTTTGTTCAGGGCTAAAGCCTGAATCCCCAATTTCTGAAATGTATTTATTTGAACCTGTTATTGGTTTTTTGGGCATAAGTTCAATTGCTCTCTTACCATAGGTAACCCATATAGACACGAGAATGGCTGGCCGAATTTTATCCTCCGAGACTAGTTTGGATATGCTGGCATCTACATCCCAGAAGATACCTCCCCATAACCAGTCTAGTGGTTTGTATAATATTTTTGCATGAGGTGAGGTCTTCTTGTTAAACATCATCTGTCCATCATGCAAATAAATTACTGGATATTTTTTGTCAGGATTTTCGTAGTAGCCTTCAGGAAGCCATACATCGACCGGCCGTGATGAAATATTTTTTGATACGAAATTTTCATAATGGACAAAACTACCTGTTTTGTAATCAGAATTTTGATAAATGTCGACATTTATGACATAGATGAACCAGGCGAATAAAAGTAAAAAAACAAAAAACAAGAATTTAAAAATTGTGTTTTTGTTTATTAAATTTATCACTTGCTCTCTACTTTTACTGCCTTTACGGGAATCATTCCTGGACTATAGAATCCCTCAAGTGTGTTTCCGTCAATAGCACCCGTAAATTCAACAACAAAATCCCATCCACCTTTATCAATGGCATAAGAAAATTTCACATGAGGATGGCTATACTCACTGGATCTGAGAGGCGTTGCTTTATCCTCAACACCTCTTAATTCGTTCATAAAGTCAATTGTTCCGTTCTCAAAATTAAGAACTTGCTTTCCCCATTTCCCATCAATACTCCAAATTCCACCGACACTGCTATCTAAAACATAGGTTTCAACTTGATCTGTGGGATGCAAAATCTTATTGGCAACTTGAAGCGTGCGTTTCGCTAAGTTTGATATCTTATTCTCACTATGACGAGCTACGGCAGATTTAAGTGTATCATTAAAAACACCAGTCCATTTTTTTGGTAATTTTGAGGCGCCAAAAATGGCGCCTAAAACCGAGCCTACAGATGCACCTGTGCAATCAGTATCCCAGCCACCTCTGACAGTATTGACTATTCCTGCCTCAAAATCATTAACGCCAAACCAAATACCCATAACAACGAGTGCCGCATTATTTATTGTGTGAACACCATGATAATGACCATAATTTTTGTTTATTTTTTCCCACACCTCTATCCAACCATTATGTGTTTTGCACCATTCCAATGTGTCTTTCACAGCTCTCGCAAGACGGCAATTTTTAGGTATTTCTCCAAGACCAGCATTAATAATTTGTTCAGCATCATTCAGAACAAATGCTGAAGAAATCATTGCAGCCACAAACATCTCGCCATAGATCCCATTTTTATCATGAGAGATTGCACCATCATAAAAGGCGAGTTCAGCCGCTTTTTCTGGCCAACCAGGAGCCGCATATCCAAAAGCATCAGCTCTAATTTGAGCCCCAATCCACTCTCTAAATGGGTTTCTATAGATTCCTGATTCGGGAGGTAAAATATCGAGAGCGAAATTCCGATAGGCTGAATACTCCGCTGTGCAGGCCATACCAAAGGGAAAATTTTCCATCCAATTCAGGGCCATAAGTTTTGAATTTAATTTGTCACCATGTCGCTCTAAGGCCAGTAAACCAAGGATGGTGTAATCCATGTCGTCGTCTCTGTCCATGAACTGGATGTTACCTTGGGTTGAGAACTTTTGACTTTTCATGATCCATTTTTCATTAAAAGGAAAATAATCTTTCAATGAATCTAAGTTAGTCTCTACCAAATACTTGTCAATTTGATCTTTGCTCCAACCCTCCACCGGTTTGCCAAGTGCACAGCCTGCTGTCCGTCCAAGCCATGCTCCATAGATACGGTCAAAGAGCTCAACATCATTATAATTCAAGGTATATTTTCTTTTAGAAATAGGTCTAGTTTTTTTAATTTCATCTAAGGAGGAGGGTTCTTCATATGGAAAACTTTTTGAAACCGGAAGTTCCATGAGCTCATTGTAAAGGCTGACGAGATCAGCGTCATTGTCACGACACTCTAAAGCTGCGCTTATCCGCGGAGAGATTTCTTCAACGTCACATCCTTCCTCTTTTCTTTGATTTATTTCAGCAGTAATGAATTGTCTCTCTAGAGTTCTACCAGCATAAAAAAAACTCATGTTTATGTTCTCCAAATTTTATATTATCGGCAATTCTTCATGCCTGTTTATAGAATGTCATAGTAATGAAAAGTATACTAAAGATCATTGACCTGTATTATTAATCACCCTTTTTTTGATGGAGCGTAGATTGTTTAAAAAATTGTCAATAATTCTGTTTTCACTGCTCTTGATAAATTGCGGTGGGGGAGGTGGTGGCGCTGACTCGCCAACTCCTGCTCCAGAGCCCACAACGGCACCCCAACCTGCACCACCTCCAAGTATGAATAGTGTGTCTTTTCTTAGTTCTAATAATAATAGTTTAGATAATGATGTTTCTTTAGTGATAGAGGAAGATCTCATTACAGGAAGAATAACTTCTAATGTAAGAGTAGATAACCTTATTGCGACATATGATTATGAGGGAGTTAGTGTAAAAATTGATGGTGTGACTCAGCAAAGTGGAATTTCTGAAAATGATTTTACTCAAGTAACTACACTTCTGGTTGAAAATGCTGATGGTGATACTCGTTCTTATCAACTTGATTTAACTAAATTTACGGGATTACCCATAGTTTATTTGACGACCGAAAACAATGTTGAAGTTGAATCAAAAGAGGACTATATCAATGGTACGGTTGAAATTGATGGTGGTCGTTTTTTTGATGATATGCCAGTTTCTGAGATCAGAATTAGGGGTCGAGGTAACTCCACATGGTTTTTGCATCCAAAAAAACCTTACCAAATAAGGTTTGAAGAAAAAACTGAATTTTTAGGGATGATTGAGGATAAACGGTGGTTGTTTCTTGCTGAATATTCCGATAAAACTCTTTTGAGAAACAAGACCGTTTTTGAGATGGGTTATATTTCAAACTTTGATTACACAACTCAAGGCGTTTATGCAGAGGTCTACCTTAATGGGCTGTACAACGGAACATATAATATAACTCAAAAGGTTGAAGAGAGTAACAATCGCGTTGCAGTGGGTGATGAGGGTTATCTTCTGGAAATCGATCAAGATTGGCGTCTTGATGATGATGATGTTTTCTTTTATACAGATCAGTTTTTGGTGAATGTGAAAGAGCCGGCGATTGCTTATGATACGCCCGAATACGACTATATAAGAGAATACATAAATCAATTTGAGGACGCTTTATTCGGCGAGTTATTTACAAGCGATAACTTTGGATACAAAAACTACATCGATGTACCAAGTTGGATAGATTGGTTTATTATCAACGAAATTGTAAAAAATGTTGATTCTCGTAATTTTGCAAGCATATTTTTCAGCGTTATTCCCGGTGAGAAAATTAAAAAAGGCCCGTTGTGGGACTTTGATTTATCTTTTGGTAATACGGATTATGCGGACAGTCAATACTCTGACGGTTGGTGGGTCAAGTATAATCCATGGTATGAAAGGTTATTTGAAGATCCTGAATTTGTGCAGCTAGTTAAAGATAGGTTTTCTTATTACAAGCAAAATCAGCAGTTTATTCTGGACAAGGTGGATGACTTTGCCGCGCATTTAGTTTGGGCTCAGGTGGAAAACAATGACAAGTGGCAGACCATGGGGCAGTATGTTTGGCCAAATGCAGTGGTACTTGAAACATACGAGGAGGAGGTTGCCCATCTCAAAAATTGGTATATCGAGAGAATGGATTGGTTAGAGACCGCCCTGGACGATCTCTAATGATTTGACTGGAAAAGTGCTAATTAATTTGTCGATCTTTACCCTGCCAATAAGGTTTTCTCAATTCTCGCTTGAGCAGCTTTCCCGTGGGATTACGCGGTAAAACGTCTGTAAAGTCGATGCTCTTGGGAATTTTATAGCCGGCAATTTTAGTTCTTGAATATGAGATGATTTCATCTTCAGTTGCCTCAGCACCAGGTTTTAGGACAACAACTGCCTTGACAGCTTCTCCCCATTTATCATCAGGTACCCCAATGACCGCAACATCGCCTATGGCGGGATGGTCAAACAATGCATTTTCAACTTCTGCGGGATAAACATTCTCTCCACCTGAAACGATCATATCTTTTATTCTGTCATGAATATAAAGATATCCATCTGCATCAAGGTAGCCCGCATCACCAGTTGAAAACCATCCAGAGGATATACTCTTTTTAGTTGCCTCCTCATTTTTCCAATAACCCTTCATCACACTTTTCGATCGATAGGTGATTTCGCCAACTTCATTTGGACCTAGTGAATTTCCCTTGCTATCTACAATTTTTAACTCGGCTGTGGGAGCAACTTTTCCACATGAGCGCAATCTGCCAAGGCTTGGATCATGGTCCTCAGGTTCTAGAATTGTCCCCGCACCGCAAGTTTCTGTTAGTCCATAAACTTGAATAAACTTGCATTTAAAAATATCTTTGGCAGTCAGTAATACATCTTCAGAAATGGGACTTGCACCATAGAGAAGTACCTCTAAATTTGAAAAATCTCGCTCTCTAACTCCCGGTATTGAGTTAAGAAAAAGAATAACTGCGGGAACATAGAACGCATATCTTATTCTATATTTTTCCATTAAATCCAAGATCACCACGGGATCAACATCTTTGAGAATAATATTTTTTAACCCTTGTGCAAGGCCAATGATTCCAACATTGACACCGGCAACATGGAAGATGGGCATAGCAACAATACTGGCCTCGCCTTCATCCCAGTCTCCCCAGCCGCCGTTTGCAGCTTGATCAAGCACATCAAGGTAGTTTCCATTAGTCAGTTGAACGCCTTTAGGATGGCCAGTGGTTCCACTTGTATATAATTGAACAACATCATCATCTGCTGAAATACTAATTTTTGGGTCATGATTTTGCTGAGAATCTCTCCATGATGAATAGTCTTCCCAATCTTTATGCTGACCATCAACTGCGATAACTTTTCTTACAGCAGCGAGTTTCGGGAGCAGTTCTTCAATGATCTCATAGAATTCTGCACCCACGAATAAGATTTCAGCTTCAGCATTATTGAGCACATATTCAATCTCAGGACCTGCGAGACGCCAGTTAACACCAGCGATTACAACATTTGCTTTTGATGAACCTGCAAGAATTTCAAAATAATAATCACTATTTTTACCCAGGAACCCAACTCTCGTGCCAGAGCCGCAATTATGGTTTAGAAGACCATTTGCAACTTTATTTGCAAACGTGTCTAACTCTTCGTAAGTTGTCTCTCTATCCTCGAAAACTTGTGCAATACAGGAGCCATTTGTTTTGGATTGATATCGAAAAATGTCTGCTACACAACTAAAGTGCTCTAGTGAAATCATTATTTGTACCCCTAAACTTTCTTTTTTGTTTTATTTTATTTTTATTTATTTAAGGTGCATTATCAAGGCTGACCATATCGTTTTATCCCTTCATGTCTTCCAGCTCTACACCTTTTGTTTCGTATACAAACTTTGCAACAAATATTGCTGATAATGCGGCGCTAAACGCATAGAATCCATAAGCTCCTGCGAGGCCAATACTCGTTAGGAGAATCGGGAAAGTCATCGTAATCGCAAAATTAGAGCTCCATTGAAATAAGCCACTCACAGCAAGTCCTGATCCTCTAATCTGATTTGGAAACATCTCTCCTAACATAACCCACATGACGGGCCCCCAACTCATGTTAAAGAAAAAAACATAGGTGTTCGCAGATATAAGGGCCAGTGTTCCCCAGTCACCCATGGTTAAATTTCCATCAATATCTGTTGTTGAGTTAGAAAACGATATAACCATCAAAGAAAGGGTAATGGCCATTCCGATGGATCCCCACTTTAATAGAGGTTTTCTCCCTATCTTATCGATAACTAAGATCGTCAAAATGCATGCCCCAATACTCACTGCTCCACTGATAATATTTATTAGCAGCGCATCAGACTCAGAAAAACCCACAGCTTGCCAGAGAACTGCACCGTAGTAAAAAACAACATTAATTCCAACTAATTGTTGAAATGTTGCTAAACCTATGCCGATCCATACGATTGATCTTACTTGCCCATTATCTGCAAGAAGATCAGAGAGTTTTGGCCCATCTGTATTCTCATCTAATGATTGTTTTATTTCGGATAATTTGTTTTCCGATTCTTGCGCACCATACAATCTTGTTAAAACACTTTTTGCGTGATCATATTGCCCTCTGACGACTAAATATCTTGGGCTTTCTGGAATGAAAATTAGCATTACAAAAAATAATGTTGCAGGACCGATTTCGATCCAGAACATCCAACGCCAGGCTTCAAAATCAAGCCAAAATTTTTCTGTTGAAGCACCCGCAAAATTGGCTAATGTATAATTACTTACAAACGCCATAAACAGTCCAGTAATAATGGCTACTTGTTGGATTGTAGTAAGTGTGCCTCGGTATGAGGCGGGTGCTATTTCGCTTATGTATGCGGGTGCCATAACAGAGGCAGCTCCCACTGCTAGTCCACCGAGCATTCGGTAACATATAAATTCAATCGAGCCATTGGCGATACCTGAACCCCACGCACTTACTAGGAAAAATATCGAGGATACTATTAGCAAAGATCTTCGGCCGTAGATATCCGCCAGACGCCCAGCAAAAAATGCTCCTATGGCGCAACCCAACAGCATGCTGGCAACATTGAATCCTGTTCCTACGGAGTCTGATTGAAAGGCAATTTTGAGTCCATCAACGGTTCCATTTATAACGCCACTATCGAAACCAAATAAAAATCCTCCTATTGTTGCTACAATACTTATGAAAACAATGAAGGTAGTTTGATTAGTCTGTATGTTATTCAAAATAAGATATCTCTCACTAGTAAAGTTCATTTGACCTGATACAGGTAACTGTATCGCTTATTAAATGAAAACGCTAAAAATTTTGTATTTCGGACCATTGAGTCATAACTTTGTATTTACAGTTAGATTGCAAAATAGCAGACTTTCACTAGATTTTTATGGATGATTTTAATGTCAGCGTACAAAGCGCCTTTAAATGAATTTTATTTTCTATTGGAGCACCTCGTAGATTACGATAAACACGCCAATCTGCCTGGTTTTGAAGATGTGGGGATGGAGATGGTAGAGGCCATATTACCCGAGGCCGCGAAATTTTTTGAAAACATCGTCGCTCCAACAAATTTGGAAACTGATCAACAAGGCACAGAACTAAACAATGGTGAGGTGAATGTTGCACCTGCAATCAGGGGTTTAGGTGCACAGATGGCTGAATCTGGGTGGACTGGGCTTGGTGGATCCCGGCAATATGAGGGTTCAGGTTTTCCAGGTGTGATTGATCTTGCGGTTCAAGAAATGCTGCAATCTGCAAATATGAGTTTGAGTCTTCTGCCCCTGCTTACAAAAGGAGTAATTCATGCTCTGTCACTTTATGGTAGTGATGAGCAGAAAGCTCGATTTCTAACAAAGTTAACCACAGGAAAGTGGTCAGGCACTATGAATCTTACTGAGCCGCAAGCTGGCTCTGATTTATCAACTATCAAAACTAAGGCGACTCCGCATGGAGATCACTATCTAATTTCAGGGCAAAAAATATACATTACATGGGGCGAGCATTCAGAGACCGAAAATATTATACATTTAGTTTTGGCTCGTCTTCCGGATGCACCAGAGGGAACCCAAGGTATATCAATGTTTCTTGTACCTAAATACCTTGTGAATTCAGATGGCTCTATAGGGGATAAGAACGATGTCAAAGTGGGAGGAATAGAGAAGAAACTTGGCATTCATGGAAGTCCAACGTGCACCATGATATATGGTGATAATGGTGGCGCCATTGGTTATTTGGTTGGACCTGAAAATAAAGGTTTGATGTGCATGTTTAGTATGATGAATAACGCACGATTATCCGTGGGCCATCAGGGTATAGCTCTGGGTGAACGCGCTTACCAACAAGCGGTGGCATTCGCGGAGCAAAGATTGCAGGGCCAATCAAAATTTGTAAAAGGAAGATCGGCCATAATACATCACCCTGATGTGAAAAGAATGCTTCATCTCATGCGAGCCCTTACCGAGGGTGGCCGTGCACTATCTTTTTATACTATTGCCGCGGAAGATCGATCAAAACATGCAAATACTGATGACAGGTATTTGTATGATTCGCAGATTGTGGAGGTTATGACGCCACTTGTGAAAGGATGGAGCACTGAGGTGGCTATGGAAATTGCTTCCTTGGGGGTTCAAGTTCATGGTGGTATGGGGTTTGTGGAAGAAACAGGTGCGGCACAGTATATGCGAGATGCCCGTATCTTGCCGATTTATGAGGGCACTAACGGAATACAAGCCTTGGATTTTGTTGGAAGAAAATCGATTAAAGATGGTGGTGATACTCTATTTAGCCTTCTCAAAGAAATTAAAGTGGATTGTGCAAAGTTCTCTGGATTAAGCAGTGATGTTGATGAATTGCTGAAGTCTCTGAATACTGCATCTGATCAATGCCAAAATGCGTTGGATCATCTTTTGAACAACTCCGAAAAAGCTCCTTATATTGCTTATAACCAAATGATGCTCTTTGGTAATTCATTCGCATATTGGCTTCTTGTAAAGGCTATTGGCAACGCTATAATCAAACTGGAAGTTAGTTCAGGCAATAAATATTTATCACAAAAGATCTCCACCACTAAATTTTTTGCATCTCAAGTTTTAACAAGAAATAGTGCCTACTTGGATGCGATTCTTAGCAAAACTGATTCTTTTGATGAATTTTCTCTTGAAGATTTTGCTAGAGGATAAATAAAGTCTCTAATTTAAGTGTTGAATTTGCCTATCTATTCAGTTTTCGATAATCTTTTTTCTGGTAAACTCGTAAGTCTACAGAATTAAAGGTGTCATAAATTATGGTAAACGTAAAAATCACGGATTCTGCACAAGACTATCTTCATGGATTATTGGAGAAGCAGAACTGTGACGACATTGGGATACGAATGTTTGTTTCAGATCCCGGCACACCTAAGGCTGAAACCTGTATCGCGTATAGTCGTCCTGGTGAGAGGATTGAAGAAGACGTGATCGTCGAATATGCGAAATTTAACGCATATTACGAACAGAGAAGCATTCCTTTTCTTGAGGATGCGGTGGTTGACTATGCGGCTGATAAGTTTGGTGGTCAGTTGACAATAAGAGCGCCAAATTCGAGACTCCCGAATGTTACTGACGATAGTCCTGTGGAAGATCGCGTCAACTACGTACTTTACAATGATATTAATCCAAGTCTAGCAGCACATGGTGGTGTTGTATCATTGTCTGAAATTGATGATGGCTTTGCGATTCTTGAATTTGGAGGCGGTTGTCAAGGCTGTTCAGCTGTAGATTTGACGCTAAAACAGGGCGTAGAAAAAACACTTATGGAGAAAATCCCAGAACTCTCCGGTGTCAAAGATGTAACAGATCATTCTGATACTTCTAACGCATACATGTAACTCATGTCACTTGGCCCAGAATCCAAGAAACCAAAATTTTATGCAGGAATTGAAGGTGGTGGAACCACCTGGAAGTGTGTTTTTGCTGATCAAGATTGCGAGATTATAAATTCTCATTCAATACCTACTGATACACCCGAGAAAACCCTTCAAAGAGTCGTACAATTTTATGAATCATGTCAAAAAGAGTTTGGAGAGATAAGTGGTATCGGAGTTGGTAGTTTTGGGCCTGCAAACATAGATATTAACTCCAGTAATTACGGTCAAATAACTTCCACGCCAAAATTAGGTTGGTCATATTTCAATGTAGTAAAGTCTTTAGAAAAAGTTTTCGCCGCTCCAGTACTTTTTGATACAGATGTTAATGTGGCTGCTAGAGCTGAGTACGAGTTTGGAAATGCGTCGGGATTAAATAATTTTGCATATGTGACGGTTGGAACGGGAATTGGTGTGTCTGTCTACATGAATGGCAGTGTTGCTCAAGGTGATAGTCATTTCGAGAGCGGTCATATGTTAGTTCCCAAGCATGATGCAGATACAAATTTTGATGGGGTATGTCAGTTTCATTCAGGATGTCTGGAGGGCTTGGCATCTGGTCCGAGTATTGAGAAACGTTGGAACCAAAACCCTAAAAACTTACCCGACGATCATATTGCCTGGGACATAGAATCATATTATCTAGGAATTTTATGCATGAATTTATCGCTAGTCTACAGGCCTCGCCGAATAATACTGGGTGGTGGTGTGATGAATAGAAAGTGTTTATTTGAAAAGATTAGGGAACAATATTCACTGATGATGGCTTCTTATGTTGGACAGTGTGGACTTTTGCAAGATTACATCACCTCCGCCGGATTACTCGAAGATAGCGGAGTTAAAGGTGCTGTTTTGCTCGCACAAGATGCTTCACTACAAAAGAGTTAGTGGATCTAAACTAACTCAACGATCTCTTGACTAACAATCGTGTCTGCCTTCTTTGCTGCATCCTGGAAAGATGCAATTTGGTCAAAGTTCATATATCTATATATTTCAGAGGCCATCGAGTCTATTTTTTTAGCATAAGAAAAATATTCATCTCTCGTTGGCAACCTTCCGAGAATACCGCCAACGGATGCTAGTTCTGCGGACGTTAGATAGACATTTGCTCCATCTCCCAAACGATTAGGGAAATTTCTTGTGGAGGTCGATAAAACAGTTGCACCCGCTAATACACGAGCTTGATTTCCCATGCATAAAGAGCATCCAGGCATTTCAGTTCTGGCTCCAGCTTTACCGTAAATATTATAGTAACCTTCTTCCATGAGGGTATGTGCATCCATTCTGGTTGGTGGGCAGATCCAGAATCGAGTATTTATCTCATCAGCCTCGTCAAGAAGTTTTCCCGCTGCTCTGAAGTGACCAATATTTGTCATGCATGATCCAATAAACACATCATCCACTGTATCACCAGAGACTTCTGATAATAGTTTTGCATCGTCGGGATCATTTGGACAGCAGACTATTGGCTCACATATTTGATTAAGATCAATTTCAATCACTGCGGCATATTCAGCATCCGTATCTGCCTTCATTAATGAGGGAGCTTTGAGCCAATCTTTCATTTTTTGGATTCTTCGTTGAATGGTCCTCAGGTCTCCGTAACCCTCGGTTATCATCCATTGTAATAAGGTAATATTTGACTTTAAGTACTCACTGACGGACTGTTCACTCAGTGCTATGGTGCAACCGGCGGCGGATCGTTCAGCAGAGGCATCGGATAATTCGAAAGCTTGTTCCACCGTCAAGTCATTAAGGCCCTGTATCTCCAGAATTCGACCTGAAAAGATATTTTTCTTACCCTTCTTTTCAACGGTAAGTAAACCTTCTTTGATGGCATAATAGGGAATAGCATGCACTAAATCCCTCAATGTAATACCTTGGTTCATTTTTCCTGTGAATTTTACAAGCACTGACTCAGGCATATCTAACGGCATTACACCTGTTGCTGCAGCAAATGCTACTAATCCCGAGCCACCAGGAAAAGATATACCCATTGGAAAGCGAGTATGCGAGTCACCACCAGTACCAACGGTGTCGGGCAAAAGCATTCTATTTAACCAGCTATGTATTATTCCATCTCCCGGTCTTAAAGATACTCCTCCACGATTCATTATGAAGTCTGGAAGGCTATGTTGAGTTTCTATATCCACCGGTTTTGGGTAAGCTGCAGTGTGACAAAATGATTGCATCACAAGATCAGCAGAAAAACCAAGACATGCAAGGTCTTTAAGTTCATCGCGAGTCATTGGACCGGTGGTATCTTGAGAGCCGACGGTTGTCATTATTGGTTCACAATATGTGCCTGGCCTTACACCATTTTTACCACAGGCTTTGCCTACCATCTTTTGTGCTAGCGTGTATCCTTTTTGGGATTCATCCTGCACGGTTGGTTCTCTGAAGACTTCTGTTGCAGGTAAGTTGAGAAAGTCTCGTGCTCTTTGAGTTAAACCTCTTCCCACGATAAGGTTTATCCTTCCTCCTGCACGCACTTCATCTAAAATTACATCTGACTTGTGAGAAAATGTGGTGATAATATTGCCTACTTCATCAACAATCTTGCCGTCATATGGGAAAATCTCGACGATATCTCCATGACTTATGTCATCAACTGAGGCCTCAAAAACTAGTGCCCCAGCATCCTCCATCGTATTGAAAAAAATAGGTGCGACCTTCGTCCCAAAACAAATCCCGCCAGATCGTTTATTAGGTACTCCTGGAATATCGTCTCCAAAAAACCAAAGCACTGAGTTGGTCGCCGATTTTCGAGATGATCCAGTACCTAAGACATCACCAATAAATGTTACCGGCAAATTATTCGATTTAATCTCTTCGATTTGGGTCATTGGACCGATCTCCCCGGGAATATCCGGAGTTAATCCATCTCTTTCCATTTTGAACATTGCCAACGCATGTAGAGGTATGTCAGGTCTTGACCATGCGTCTTGTGCGGGGGAAAGATCATCGGTGTTGGTTTCCCCGTTGGCTTTGAAAACAATTGTTTTAATACTTTTGGGTACTTCTTTATTTTTTAGAAACCACTCCGCATTTGCCCATGATTCTATAACCGATTTTGCGAGATTATTGCCATCGGTTGCTTTTTCGGCAACGTCATGAAAAGCATCAAAAACAAGAATTGTTGATTTGAGTTGTTCAGCTGCACATTCCTGCATATCTTCATCATCAAGCAGCTCTACTAATGTTGCTACGTTATATCCGCCTAGCATTTGACCTAACAGCTTAACCGAAAGTTCTCTTGAAATAATTGGGGAATGATCTTTTGCTGTTGCTATTGCACTCAGAAAGCTCGCTTTGACGTAAGCAGCTTCATCAACTCCAGGAGGCACTCTGTTGGATATCAGATCGAGTAAAAAGTTTTCTTCACCTTTGGGAGGATTTTTTAATAATTTTACTAAATCAGATGTTTGATCAGCATTTAGAGGCTTCGGTGGAATATTCTGGCTTTTTCTTTTATTAACATGTTTTCTATATTCAACAAGCATCTTTTCCTCTTAAAATGACATTGAAATTGATTGCGCGTAGTATACTCTTTGAACCTTTGTAGTTGTAGTAACAACAGGACCTCAGAGAGAAAAATTTAATTATTTTGAATATTAGGCTGCAAATTCACCACACCTGCGGCGTTTTCGCGCGTAATACTGATATATTTGATGGTTATACTCATTATCATGTAGGTCACTCATTTTGCATAATTCAAAGAAAATAGGGAAATTTTATGCAAAGTTCAAAGACAGCATTAGACGAAATTAAAGAATTTCTATTGTGTGAGACACCAGAGGAGTGGATACAGGCCGCTATTGAACATCAAGATATATTGCTCATAGATCACGCTAATTGTGAGAAAAAGGCAGCTAGCTCGGCGATGCAACTGATTCATCGATATTCAGAGAATTATAACCTGCTTCAAAAAATGTCACGGTTAGTCAGAGAGGAGATGAGACATTTTGAACAAGTAACCGCGATTATGAAGAAGAGAAAGATTAATTATATCTATGTATCAGCTTCGAGGTATGCCTCTGAATTGAGAAAGTTAGTTAGAAAAGGTGAAACGACTCAATTAGTTGATCTGTTGATTATTGGCGCTTTCATAGAGGCACGTTCATGTGAAAGATTCTCCAAGATCGCCCCATGGCTGGATGAGGCACTCGGAAACTTCTATCAAAAACTTTTAAGGTCTGAGGGGCGACACTATCAAGATTACTTGAAGTTAGCTCACGAAGCTGGCGAAACAAAAGACGTTGAAGATAGGATATTACTTATTGCTGAGGCAGAGAGAAAATTGATAGAAAGTCCAGACAGCGAATTTCGCTTTCACTCAGGATTGCCTTTTTAGTGCTCATCTTTTGTTAAGCGGTACAAACTTTCTCTTATCTTTACCGGTGTATAATTGTCTCGGCCGACCGATTCTGTAGGGATTTGTGATCATCTCGTTCCAATGAGATATCCAGCCGACAGTTCTTCCCGTAGCAAAAATAACAGTAAACATTTCTGTAGGTATACCAAGCGCCTTTAATATAATTCCTGAGTAGAAATCCACATTTGGATAAAGCTTTTTTTCTACGAAGTAATCATCTTCTAACGCGATCTTTTCAAGTTTTTTTGCAAGTTTGAAAAGAGGGTCATTTTCTAGGTGAAGCACCTCAAGCACCTCATCACATGTTTTCCTCATAACTGTTGCGCGAGGATCATAGTTCTTGTAAACCCGATGTCCAAAACCCATCAATCTGAAGGGATCACTTTTGTCTTTAGCTTTCTTTATGTACTCGTTAATATTCTTTTCATCACCAATTTGATCGAGCATGCTTAGAACTGCTTCATTCGCACCTCCGTGAGCAGGTCCCCATAGAGCAGCAATTCCTGCTGCTATACATGCAAAAGGATTTGCGCCGGATGAGCCCGCCAATCTTACAGTTGAGGTAGAGGCATTTTGCTCATGATCTGCATGTAATAAAAATATTCTATCCATTGCTTTGGCAAGTGCGGGGTGACATTCATATTTCTCGCAGGGGGTCCCAAACATCATGTGTAAGAAATTTTCTGAATAAGACAGCGTATTATCGGGATATATGTAAGGTTGGCCGATAAAATGCTTGTAACACATGGCAGCTATCGTTGGCATTTTTGCGATTAAACGATGCGCTGATATTTTTCTATGTTCTTGATCGGTGATATCTAGGGAATCATGGTAAATTGATGACATCGCTCCAACAACTCCACAAACCATAGCCATCGGATGTGCATCCCATCTAAATCCACTAATAAATTGTTCGACTGATCTATTTACCATAGTGTGATATTTTATGTCGTGCTCAAACTTTTTCTTCTGCTTTGCATCAGGTAGGGCGCCTTCCAGAAGCAAGTAGCACAATTCAATGTAATCTGATTGTTCAGCTAATTCTTCAATAGGATATCCTCGGTGTAGCAGAACTCCTTGATCTCCATCAATGTAAGTAATCTGCGATTCACAAGATGCGGTCGCCGTAAAGCTTGGGTCATAGGTGAAGTAACCATGGTTTCCTAGGGTACCCACATCAATTACATCTTGCCCCAAAGTTCCTTTATGAATTGGAAGGTCTATTGGATTCTCACCATCAATTAATATGGTGGCTTTTCGATCAGTCATATCTTTCCTCGAAACCCTAAGTAAAATTTGTTTGTGTGGATAAACAAACTACACCCAACTATAGATGTTGTGTAAAAATTGTCAAATAAATGCATGTCGCTGGCTTAATTCTTTGTAGATTTTTTAATTGAGTGAATCCGATTGAAATTATTGAGCCCTCTCTTTATACTCGACCTCAATTATAAAGAGAGCATTAAAGGTCTGATTTAAATAGCTCCATAGCAGGGATTAAGATAAGGGTTTTTAGAAAAAGCTGACTAGACAAGACTGAGGAATCTGCTGTTGGTAAATAAAAATCGGCCTGTAAATCTTGATATTGCAACGTTTAGGTTGCCCATCACGGCGTACGTCTCCATTCTGCATAGAGTTTCAGGTGTTGCAAACGTCTTCATATCCCTAGCGTTAATTTGGTTACTAAGCCAGTCATTGGCGTCTGAAGATTCGTATGAATATGTAATTGAATTGACAAATCTAACGTTTGTAAAAGTTTTGCTATTTCTTATCTTGGCAAATCTCATCTATCACTCATGCGCAGGCATAAGACATCTCATTATGGACATGGGTGTCGGCGAAGATAGTTTTAAAAGTGGGAAAATAAGTGCGTTTGTCATGATAGCTGTTGCAATGATTTTACTCACTCTTTCTTTCTTCTGGTTATTCTTGTGAAATCCAGTTTTAACCTGTTAATAAATTCTGGCTCTGCACGCTGGATGGTCCAACGAATCGGTGGAGTAGTAATTTTCCTCTATGCGCTGTTCATTCTTTGGAATCTATTTGTGAATGAAAGTATGAGCTATTTTGAATGGAGACAGCTTTTTGAGTCTAAAATAGTGAAATTCTTTTCATGGGTTACAGTTTTTTCTTTAATCAGTCATGCATGGATCGGCATGCATTGTGTTATTTCAGACTATATTACTGTCAGATTGATTGGCCCAAAGGCTTTGGTAATTCGTAAGATATTTATGAGTTTTTTGACGGTTATCTTGGTTGTTTACTTCCTTTGGAGTGCCTTGATTTTATGGGGATTATAGATGAGTAAAGTTAGAAAGATTGAATTTGATGCGGTCATAGTAGGTGGAGGTGGATCGGGAATGAGAGCAGCACTTCAACTCGCTCAGTCTGGATATAAAACTGCTGTGATTACCAAAGTCTTTCCAACTCGTTCGCACACTGTATCTGCACAGGGAGGCATTACGTGTGCGATTGCTAGTGAAGATCCGAATGATCAGTGGGAGTGGCACATGTATGACACCGTTAAAGGCTCTGATTACATAGGAGATCAAGAGGCGATCGAATATATGTGTCAAACGGGCCCTCAGGCTGTTTTTGAAGTTGAACACATGGGATTGCCATTTTCAAGAAATGAATCCGGCCGGATTTATCAAAGACCCTTCGGTGGACAGTCAAAGGATTTTGGTAATGGTGGGCAAGCAGCAAGAACTTGTGCCGCTGCCGATAGAACGGGGCACGCTCTTTTGCATACCCTTTATCAAGGCAATTTGAAAAACAAAACCGTATTTTTAACTGAGTGGTTTGCAGTTGATATAGTGAAAAGTGATGATGCTTCTGTTGCGGGTGTAATCGCTATAAACATAGAGTCGGGTGAGACAGTTTTTGTTGCATCTAAAGCAACTGTTTTTGCTACTGGTGGTGCAGGGAGAATTTATGCATCTACGACCAATGCGCACATATGTACAGGAGATGGAATTGGGATGGCACTGCGAGCGGGTTATCCAGTTCAAGATATTGAGATGTGGCAATTTCATCCGACCGGCATACATGGCGCTGGTACACTCGTTACGGAAGGCTGTAGAGGAGAAGGGGGTTATCTCATCAATAAAGATGGTGAAAGATTTATGGAGAGATATGCTCCAAATGCCAAAGATTTAGCGGGTAGAGATGTTGTTGCAAGATCTATGGTTTTAGAAATTCTTGAGGGAAGAGGCTGCGGAAAGGATGGTGATCATGTCTATTTGAAGCTCGATCATCTGGGTGAGGAGACACTCAATGCCAAGCTTCCTGGGATATTAGAGTTATCACGAACTTTTGCTCATGCCGATCCAGTTAGAGAGCCAATTCCTGTTGTTCCCACTTGTCACTATATGATGGGAGGCATACCCACCAATGTTGATGGTCAAGCACTCACTTTAGATTCCGAGGGCAATGATAAAGTCATAGATGGCTTTTTTGCTTGTGGCGAGGCAGCCTGCGTCTCGGTGCATGGTGCCAATCGTTTGGGTGGAAATTCTCTTTTAGATCTCATTGTATTTGGGCGAGCCTCTGGTCTTTTTATTGAAAATCAACTCAAAGAAGGTATCTCTCATAAGTCGGTTTCTAATGACGATATTGAGCAAGGCATGAATAGATTGAATAAAATAAATAATTCTAAATCTGGTGAGAAAGCACCAGTTTTAAGATCTGAATTGCAGACAATAATGCAGAATTATTTTGGTGTATTTAGGCGGGGTGACTACATGAAAAAAGGCATTGACAAACTAAATGATCTTAAAGCACGTGTAGAAAATGTTCATTTAGAGGATAAGTCATCAGCATTTAATACTGCTAGGATAGAAGCCCTTGAGCTTCAAAATTTGTTTGAAACAGCTTATGCAACTGCCGTTGCAGCTGAGGGTAGAACAGAATCAAGGGGAGCTCATGCTAGAGAGGATTTTCAAGAAAGAGATGACGATAATTGGCTTTGTCATTCCATTTACATGCCCGGAAAGAGAGAAATTGGTAAGAGGGCGGTTAACATGACCTTGAAAACCATGAAACCATTCGAGCCTAAAGTAAGAACCTATTGATAAGAGATTGAAATATGTTGACTGTGAGTGTTTATCGATACAATCCTGATATTGATTATGAGCCATACATGCAAGACTTCTCATTCGATGATGAGGGTAAAGACATGATGGTTCTTGATGTATTAGAAAAGCTAAAAGTAATAGATCCAACTCTGGTGTTCAGGCGATCATGTAGGGAGGGTGTCTGTGGTTCGGACGGTGTGAATATATCTGGAAAAAATGGGCTTGCATGCATTACACCTTTATCTGAAGCAGTTAGAGACAATAAGCTTGTTATTAGGCCGTTGCCTGGATTGCCAGTAGTACGTGACCTAGTAATAGATATGACTCAGTTTTATGCGCAATACGAAAAAATAAAGCCTTACATGATGAATGACTCGGTTCCTCCAGAAAAGGAGAGACTGCAGTCACAAGAAGACAGAGCAAAACTAGATGGTTTATACGAGTGCATACTGTGTGCTTGTTGCTCCACCGCATGTCCATCTTTCTGGTGGAATCCCGATAAGTTCATTGGACCATCTGGACTTCTTCAAGCATATAGATTCTTGGCGGATAGCAGAGACACAGGAACGAAAGAGAGACTTACTGATCTTCAGGATCCGTTTAGCGTTTTTAGATGTCATGGGATAATGAACTGTGTTCAGGTTTGCCCAAAAGGTTTGAATCCCACTAAAGCGATTGGTCACATAAGAAGTATGCTGGTTAAAGATTCCCTATAGAAAGCCCAGTCAGAAATTACTGCATTTAGTAGCATTAAAAGTAAAATATAGCTAGCGTTGAAAGAGGCGTAGCTTTAAAATACTACTTTAAAAAAGCAATGAGGATGTCGCCAAAATGCCCGAGGGCCTTATGGAACAGTTCATCCGCTCATCTCATTTTTCGGGAGGTAATGCGGTCTATATTGAAGGCTTATATGAGTCGTACCTTCATAGCCCAAACTCTGTCCCTGAAGAATGGCGTAAATTTTTTGATTCTCTACCCAGGGTAAATGGCTCAATAAAACCAGACGTCTCTCATGACACAGTAATTCAGCACTTTGAGCTTTTAGGCAAAAAAAAATCAAGACCAACACCAGCGCCTGGTTCAGGTGGTATTCACCTAGAACATGAAAGAAAACAAGTTAAAGTCGTCCAGCTTATCAGTTCATACAGGTTTCGGGGACATCAAAGAGCAAAACTTGATCCACTAGGTTTGATGATAAGAGAGAATGTACCCGATCTAAATATTCAGTTTCATGGTTTAACGCAGGCCGATACAGAGACAACTTTTCAAACAGGGCCGCTTTATATGGGTAAACAAGAAGCGACTTTGAAAGAGATTGTTGAAACCTTAGAGGACACATATTGCGGTACTCTTGGTCCAGAATTTATGCATATTACGTCTTTTGCTGAGAAACAATGGCTTGCACAACGATTCGAAAGTGTTAGATCAACTCCAACTTATGGAGATGATGCAAGACTCGATGTACTCAAGCGGCTAACAGCTGCTGAGGGGTTGGAAAAGCACTTAGATTCCAAGTATCCAGGCACTAAGCGTTTTGGATTAGAGGGTGGTGAAAGTTTAATACCACTCTTAGATTGCGTCATCAGGAGATCTGGAGAATATGGTGTAAAAGAGATCGTGATGGCTATGGCACACCGAGGAAGGTTGAATGTTTTAGTTAATATCCTTGGTAAAAACCCTGCTGAAATGTTTGAAGAGTTCGAGGGGAAGAGGCTAGTAAATACCTCTGGAGATGTGAAATATCATCAAGGCTTCTCCTCTAATGTAATGACTCCGGGTGGAGAGATTCACCTTGCGCTCGGATTTAATCCTTCACATTTGGAGATTTCTTGTCCAGTAATGATTGGATCTGGCAGGGCGAGGCAAGATAGGAGAAATGACCCCTCTGGACAAAAGGTGCTCCCTATTATGATACATGGTGATGCAGCCTTTTCCGGCCAGGGTGTCGTTATGGAGACCTTTCAATTATCACAAACGCGCGCATATCAGACTGGTGGCACGATACACATAGTGATTAATAATCAAATTGGTTTTACAACGAGTAGGCAAGATGATGCCCGCTCCACTGAATATTGCACTGATGTGGCAAAATTAGTCGGCGCGCCAATTTTGCATGTTAATGGAGACGATCCAGATGCGGTTATGTTCGCTGCGATGCTTGCCACTGATTATCGGTATGAGTTTGGTAAAGATGTAGTGATAGATTTAGTCTGTTATCGAAGAAGAGGGCACAATGAGACCGATGAACCTTCGGCTACTCAACCTGAAATGTATGAGGCAATTAAGAAGCAAAAAACTACACGAGCAATTTATGCAGAAAAACTTATTAAGGAGGGTGTTATTACTCAAGATAGTGCTCAAAATATGTCTCAAGATTATAGATCCTCGTTGGATAGTGGTGAGTTCGTCGTACACAATTTGGTTAGAGAGCCGGATACGAGTTTATTTGTCGACTGGAACCCGTATCTCGGTCATGACTGGAGAAAAGCTGTTGATACTGGGGTGGAATTAAAGTCGCTTCAGGAGGTTGCAACTAAGATAACTCAGATACCTGACGGAATCACTGTGCAGAGGCAGGTTGCCAAAATATATGATGATCGTCGAAAAATGGCTGGTGGAGCACTGCCGCTGAATTGGGGTATGTCGGAGTTACTAGCCTATGGAACTCTTTTGCATGAAGGTTACCCCATTAGATTTACTGGACAGGATTCTAGGAGAGGAACATTTTCGCATCGACATGCGGTAATTTTTGATCAAAAGGGTGGAGATGCATATCTTCCCTTGGCGAACCTTTATGAAAATCAGCCGAGATTTGATATTTATGATTCAATTTTATCTGAGGAAGCAGTTTTGGCATTTGAGTATGGATATGCAACAACTGCACCTAAAGGGCTAATCATATGGGAGGCACAATTCGGAGATTTTGCTAATGGTGCGCAAGTTGTCATCGATCAGTTTATAGCGAGTGGTGAGCATAAATGGGCGCGTCTATCTGGTTTAATAATGATGCTGCCTCACGGCTTTGAGGGACAAGGTCCCGAGCACTCTTCCGCCCGTTTGGAAAGGTTTTTGCAACTCTGCGCTGAAAACAACATGCAAATATGCATACCTACTACGCCGTCTCAAATTTTTCATTTGTTACGACGGCAAGCAATACGTCCGATGAGAAGACCATTGATAATAATGAGCCCAAAATGGATACTACGTCATAAATTGGCGACTTCGTCGTTAGAGGAGTTAGCTGAAGGCGGATTCGAGTCTGTTATAGACGATTCAATTAAGAATAAAAAGAAGGTTGTTAAAATTATTTTGTGCTCTGGTAAGGTGTATTATCACTTGTTAGAGGCAAGAGACGAAAAGAAAATCAAGAATATAGCAATAATTAGAATTGAGCAGTTATATCCTTTTCCAGATATAGAGATGGATAATATTTTGAAAAAATACTCATATGTTGAGAGTATAATCTGGTGTCAGGAAGAGCCACGGAACCAAGGAGCCTGGTATAATAGCCAACATTTCTTGCGAGCTGCGGTGGGAAGACTTTCAGAGGATTTGTCATTAGATTATTGTGGGAGAGCGAGTTCTGCGGCACCAGCTAGTGGCTATATGTCTGTTCACCTTGAAGAGCAGAGAAGGTTTATTAATGAGGCACTTGAAATAAAGTAAATGGGTACAGTGATATGACTATCGAAATTAAGGCGCCTAGCTATCCAGAGTCTGTGCAAGAGGGAACTTTAGTTACTTGGCATAAAAAAACTGGTGACAGTGTTGAGAGAGACGAATTAATCGCCGATATAGAAACTGATAAAGTGGTTCTTGAAGTTCCATCGCCCGCCTCAGGTGTTTTAGTTGAGACATTAAAATCTGAAGGCGACATTATCCGGAGTGCAGAATTAATTGCGAAGTTAGATGAGACAATCGCAAAAAAGGACTCTAATGTTGAGCAAATAGAAAATAAAATAGAGTCTACACAAAATAGCAAAGAGGTTCTTGTTAATCCTGCGGCGCGGAAATTGGCGATAGAGAAAGGCTTAGATATTACTCAGATTTCTGGCTCAGGGAAAGATGGCAGAATAACAAAAGAGGATGTTGTTAAGTTTTCATTGTCAAATAATTCCGATAAAAGTGAAGTTTTGGAGACTGAAAGTTCAATAAAGTTAGAAAATATCTCCCAAGCCCCAGCTGAAAGACAGGACAGAAGAGTCCCAATGACTCGTATGCGGGCAAGAATTGCAGAACGATTGCTCAGTGTCACTCAATCAACTGCAATGCTTACGACATTTAATGAAGTGGATATGTCTGCACTTATGAATCTTCGCAAAGAGTTTCAAGATGAATTTATGAAGACTCATAATGGAACTAAGCTTGGATTCATGGGAATGTTTGTAAAAGCTTCTGTTGAGGCGCTTAAACGGTTTCCTATAGTGAATGCATCAATCGATGGAACCGATATTGTTTATCACGGTTATCAAGATATAGGTGTCGCTGTTTCTACTGAGAGAGGCTTGGTTGTCCCAATACTAAGAGGAGCGGAGAATCTCAGTATTGCCGAAATGGAGATGGGAATAGCGAATTTAGCCTTAAAAGCTAGAGATAGTAAGCTTTCGATTGAAGAAATGTCTGGCGGAACCTTCACTATTACAAATGGAGGTATTTACGGATCTTTATTATCAACGCCAATTTTAAATCCACCACAGTCCGCCATTTTGGGAATGCACGCCATTCAAAAAAGACCAATAGTGATAGATGGAGAAGTCTCTGTTAGGCCTATGATGAATTTAGCATTGTCGTATGATCATAGATTAATCGATGGTAAAGATGCTGTTCAATTCTTGGTTTGTATTAAGCAATTAATTGAAAATCCTTCCAAGATATTGCTTGAAATATAATTCTTAAATAACTGTTTTCTAAGGTAAATATGAAAAATTATGATGTTGTAGTTATCGGTAGCGGGCCGGCAGGATATGTGGCAGCGATTAGAGCTTCTCAGTTAGGCTTAAAGACATTGTGTATAGAGAAATGGGTCAATCAGGATGGGAAGCATGTGAATGGTGGTACATGTCTTAATGTTGGCTGCATACCTTCAAAGTCTTTACTCGATAGCTCTCAAAAATACTGGGAGGTTACTAAAGATATTGGAATCCATGGAATATCAGTTAAGAATGTTAACTTTGATGTATCAAAGATGCATGAGAGGAAAAAGAAAATAGTCAACCAACTCACGGGCGGAGTATCCAGTCTCTTGAAAGCAAATGGTGTTGAATGTGCGTTTGGTCATGGCAAACTTCATTCTAGTCGGAGAGTTACTATAACTGATGAAAACGGTGCTGAAACTGAAGTTACTGCAAATAATGTGATCTTGGCTGCGGGATCCAAGCCCATAGAAATACCCGTTGCTGAAGTGGATAATGACTTAATTTTGGATTCCACGGGTGCACTTGAGATAGATTCAGTTCCAAAACGTTTGGGTATTATTGGAGCAGGTGTAATAGGCCTTGAACTCGGTTCGGTTTGGGGGCGTCTTGGATCAGAGGTAGTTTTGCTTGAGGCGCTTGAGGACTTTTTAGCAATTATGGATAAACAAATTGCTGAGGAGGCAAAAAGAATATTTATGAAACAAGGTCTAGATATTCGCCTTGGAGCTAGAGTAGTAGGTACAGAAATTAAAGACAAACAGGTAGTTGTAACCTACCGTAATGGTGAGGAAATCCAGAAGGAAGTATTTGATAAGTTAATAGTGTGCGTTGGTCGTAGGCCACACACTGAGAATTTACTCGCTCAAGACAGTGGGATAGAAGTAGATGAGCGTGGTTCAGTTTTTGTAAACGAGTACTGTGCAACAAATGTGCCTGGTGTGTACGCAATTGGAGATCTTGTTCGAGGTCCTATGCTGGCACACAAGGGTTCAGAGGAGGGTATAATGGTTGCTGAGCGAATAGCTGGGCATAAAGCACAGTTAAATTATGACATTGTTCCAAATGTTATATACACTCATCCAGAGGTTGCCTCGGTAGGAAGAACTGAAGAGCAGATAAAGGCCTCGGGAGATCCCTATAATATTGGAACTTTTCCGTTTGCAGCGAGTGGTAGGGCTTTAGCTTCAAATGATAGTGACGGTTTTGTGAAAATAATTGCTCATGCGGAGACAGATAGAATTCTTGGTTGTCATATTGTGGGTCCAAGTGCAGCTGATTTAACTCAACAGGTCGCAATTGCAATGGAGTTTGGATCGAGTGCAGAGGATCTTGGAATGACTGTATTTGGTCATCCCACACTATCAGAAGCTGTCCATGAGGCCGCACTGTCAGTTAGTGGTTCAGCGATCCATATGCCAAATAAAAAGAAAAGATAATTTGATTATTTGAGATGGTCGATATAGGTATACATTTTCATTCAATTAGGAATATTTAATGAATTTACATGAATTTCAAGGTAAGCAGCTTTTCAGAGAATATGGACTGCCTGTTTCTAGGGGTTTTGCGGTTACAAGCGCTAGTGATGCAGTCGAGGCTGCAAAAAAAATTGGTGGGACTAAATGGGTTGTCAAAGCTCAAGTCCATGCTGGAGGAAGAGGAAAAGCCGGCGGAGTCAAACTGGTTGACACACTTGATGAAATCGAGAATTTCTCTAACCTTTGGTTAGGAAAAAATCTTGTCACATATCAAACTGACGAACATGGACAACTTGTCAGTAGTATTCTTGTTGAAGATTGCACTGATATAAAAGATGAGCTGTATTTGGGAGCTGTTATTGATAGGACTGCAAAACGAATAGTTTTTATGGCATCTACAGAGGGTGGCGTCGAAATTGAAAAAGTTGCTGAGGAAACGCCAGATAAAATCATAAAAGTTGAAATCAATCCTCTAACTGGTGCGCAGCCATATCAAGGAAGAGAATTAGCTTTTTCACTCGGGCTAAAGGGGGATCAGGTCAAGCAGTTTGTAAAGATTTTTGTTGGATTAGCGCGTTTGTTTAAGGAAAAGGATTTGGAATTAATCGAAATAAATCCGTTAGTTATAAAAAGTGATGATAATCTGCACTGTCTCGATGCGAAAGTAGTTGTAGATAGTAATGCAGTATACAGACAGCCTATCCTTGCCGAAATGCGTGATGAATCGCAAGAGGATCCTAGAGAAGCTCATGCGGCATCTTGGGATCTAAATTATGTGGCGCTTGATGGCAACATTGGCTGTATGGTCAATGGTGCAGGCTTGGCGATGGGCACCATGGATATTGTTAATCTATATGGTGGTGCACCAGCTAATTTTCTTGATGTTGGTGGTGGTGCAACTAAAGATAGGGTAGTAGAGGCATTTAAGATAATTCTCTCAGATAAGAACGTGAAAGCCGTACTTATAAATATATTTGGAGGTATTGTGCGTTGTGATTTAATCGCAGATGGCGTAATCGGCGCTGTTGAAGAGGTTGGAGTAGACGTCCCGGTTGTTGTGCGACTTGAGGGGAATAACGCAGATTTAGGCCTCAAGAAGTTATCGGACTCTGGATTAGACATCCTAGCTGCGAACAGTTTATCAGACGCGGCACAAAAGGTTGTGAATGCAGCGGGAGTAAAAAACTAATGTCAATTCTAATTAATAGAGATACTCGTGTAATATGCCAGGGATTTACAGGTGGTCAAGGGACTTTTCATTCAGAGCAAGCATTAGAATATGGAACAAAACTAATGGGGGGTGTAACTCCGGGAAAAGGCGGAACCCTGCATCTTGGATTACCTGTTTTTAACACGGTTGCGGAGGCTGTAAATACGACAAATGCAACAGCCTCTGTCATATACGTACCAGCCGCATTCTGTAAAGATTCAATTCTCGAGGCTGCTAACGCAAATTTGAAGTTAATAGTCTGTATTACTGAGGGTATTCCAACTCAAGATATGCTTGATTGCAAAGTCATATGTGACAATCTGGGTACAACTCTGATTGGACCAAATTGTCCGGGGGTAATTACACCTGATGAATGTAAAATTGGTATTATGCCTGGACACATTCATCTATCGGGTAAAGTAGGAATAGTGTCTAGGTCTGGGACACTTACTTATGAGGCTGTCAAACAGACTACTGACTATGGATATGGTCAATCTACTTGTGTTGGAATCGGTGGGGATCCAATTCCGGGATCAAGTTTTATTGATATTTTGAGATTATTTGAACAAGATGCTGAAACAGAAGCGATTGTGATGATTGGAGAAATCGGTGGTACAGCTGAGGAGGAAGCAGCAGCATATATTAAATCAAACGTGACCAAACCAGTTGTTGCCTACATTGCTGGAGTTACGGCGCCCTCAGGAAAGAGAATGGGGCACGCGGGTGCCATAGTATCTGGTGGGAAAGGAACTGCAGATGAGAAGTTTGCTGCTCTCGAAGATGCGGGCGTGAAAACAGTCAGAAGCCTAGCTGAGATTGGAGAAGGACTAAAAGAAATTACAGGTTGGTAAATTTCGTTGTTAATGAAATATTAGCGCCTTGTCATCCCTCAGCGCTTGATTGAATAATTTTTTCTCCAATCTGTAGTCCTGCGAGTTTATCCAAGGTTGACTTTTGGATTGTTTTGGGAAATTTTTCATTGCTCTTTTCATGTACCCAGACGAAAAATCATCTATCCAATCTTTTGGTTCGGGCCAGTTGACCGTGTCACTCGCGATTGGTGTTACAGATTTGGATCTCTCTTGATCCATGAAGTTTATCAGTTTACAAACCCATTCGGATATTAGGTCAGCTCGTAATGTCCATGAAGCATTTATATACCCAAAGGTAGAGACCATATTCGGAATATCTGAAATCATAATTCCTTTGTAGGTCCAACATTTGCTCAGATCAACTTCTTCACTATCAATTTTTATTGTTGCGCCACCCATTATTTGAAGATTTAATCCCGTCGCTGTGATGATAATGTCAGAATCGAGTTGTCGTCCGGATTTTAAACGAATACCGAACTCATTAAATTCTATTATCTCATCAGTGACAATTTCAGCTTTCTTATTTTTGAGAACATCATAAAGATTTCCGTCTGGTATCAGGCACAGTCTTTGATCCCAAGGATTATACTTGGGAGTCAAATGTTGATCTACGTTAATTGAGTCACCAACTTCTTTTCGGACCTCCCGTAATAATTTGTTTTTTAATTTTGTTGGATGTCGCCTAGATTTTTTATATATATACTCTTGAAAAAGAATGTTGCGGAAACGTGTAATTGCATAGGCGAGTCGTGATGAAAATACTACTCTCATTAAATTAGCGAACCAATCCTCTGATGGTCTTGCAATTAAATAGGTTGGTGATCTTTGAAGCATCACAACTTTGCGCGCTTTTTTTGCGAGCTCGGGTACAAGGGTAACTGCTGTGGCTCCAGAACCAATTACTGTTACAAATTTGTTGGTGTAGTTGGTACTCTCCTTCCATAGTTGCGGATGTATTATGGTGCCTTTAAAATTTTTCGCACCCAGAAAATCTGGACAGTATGGTTTTTCATAGTTGTAGTATCCAGAACACATGTATAAAAAATTACATTTTATGTAGGCATACGTCTTCGAAAGAGTGTCTTTTAGCTTTAATTTCCAAGTTTTATTTAACGAGTCCCAGTTGGCCTCTACAAGAGTTTTGTTAAAGCGAATGCTTTCAACAATTTTATTTTCTTCAGCGGTCTCTTTAATGTATTTGAGGATAGAGGGACCATCTGCAATAGCCTTTCCGCTCCGCCATGGTTTGAATTTATATCCCAGGGTGAACATATCGCTATCAGAGCGTATTCCTGGATATTTGAAGAGGTCCCACGTGCCACCGATACTTGCTCGAGCCTCAAGTATTATAAAATTTTTATTAGGACACTCTCTCTTTAAATGACACGCTGCGCCTATTCCCGATAATCCTGCTCCAACAATTACGATATCTTTATATTCTTCGTTTTCAGACATTTTTATTTTAGCGGTTTTTTATTTCGCAATATGGTTATCGGTAAAGTAAAGATTGGGAAAAGCTTTTCATAATGCATCGGAGAAATTCTTTGTGATATGTCCATTAGCTTCGCATCTAAACCAACAAAAATTCGTTTTTTATTTCTTTTTATACCATTAAGTATGATGTTAGCTGCACGACTTGGATGCATACCATATTTTTGGAAGAATTCTGACATCTCCCTTTGTGAGGTTCCGATAGGTAATAATTTGCTCATAATTCTTTGCAAGGCATCATTTTGTTTTGGCCCCGAAGTCATCCTAGCATTGGATACTATATTAGTCCCTATATGTCCTGGATGCACGCAATGCACAGAAACATTTGTGTTGCTTAACTCTTTAGATAGTGCCTCGCTGAAACCTCTAACACCAAACTTAGTAACATGATAAGCCGATTGATTTGGCACTGTTATCATTCCAAAAATCGAGGATAAATTAACAATTGCTGCCTCATCTTGTTTCTTTAGTATTGGTAAGATACATCTGGTGAGATTAATCACGGCATGTAAATTTGTTTCGATTACCCAGTCCCAATTCTGTTCAGTAGTATCTTCAAAGCTATCATTGACTGTCACACCAGCATTATTGAATAGCATATCCACATTTTTATGTTCTCGTAATATGTTCTCCGTAAGAACTTTTACTGTAGTTTTAGATGAGACATCTGCTAAATGCACAGAAGTTTTTGTATTATATTTGTTCAATATTTTTTCAGTCTCGCGCAATGTAGTCTCATTGACATCACAAATGGCAACCGAAGCACCGGCCTCTTTGAGTAAGATCGATAGATGTCTTCCTATACCTGAGCCAGCACCTGTAATGACTGCTACTTTATCTTTAAAACTTTTCATATTTTTTAGTATTTTTAACTCATAATAATGATAAGTCATTTATAAGGAGTTACATAGTTAATAAAAGGTGATTATTTGAAATTTCGAGCTCTGACATTCAGTTTCCTAACTTCGTTATTAAGATTTTTTAGTTGGTTTGCGATTATATGAACAACATCGCCTTCTTTTTCAAGAACTCCCTGCACCAATAGAAATTGAGATTTTAAAAGAGCTTCTCGAAATCGTTCTTGAATGTTTTTCCAAACAACGACATTACTATTACCAGTTTCATCCTCTAAAGTAATAAAAATTACTCCAGAAGCAGTTCCTGGTCTTTGTCTTCCGGTTACGATGCCTGCAATCAGTATTTCTTGTTTGTGATTTAAATGTGAAAGATCGCAATTTCTTTTGCAGTTCTTAAATAGGCCTATATTTTTTCGGAATAAGCTCATAGGATGTTCTCCCAGAGTTAGCCCTGTCAGATCATAATCACCCCACATTTTATCAATTAAATTGAGGCTAGGTAGATTTACCTCATCAGTTTTATTGCATAAAGATAGTTGGTCTTTTTTTAAGCTAAGGGAATGCCACTGAGTAATTCTGCGATCTTTATTTATTGAATCTAGTGCTCCTGCCGAGCTTAATAGACTTAATTTAGCCTTTGATAGATTTGTTTTATTATGGAAATCATCAATATTTTCAAATTTTTGATTACAGTTTTTTATCTTTAATGAATCCATTTTTGATAAACCTTTTATTATTCTAAATCCGAGTCTTATCGAAAAATTGTATTTTCTACTTAAGCTATATTCGGATGACTTTTCTAAGGTGTGTTCCCAAGAACTATAATTCACATCGACAGGTCTAATTTCTATATCATGTCGTTTTGCATCTTGAGTAAGTTGAGATATTGAGTAGAACCCCATTGGCTGACTATTCATAAGAGAACAATAAAAAGCAGCAGGATAATGGCATTTCAACCATGCTGATGCATAAGCGAGTAACGCAAAACTTGCAGAGTGTGATTCAGGAAAACCATATACTCCAAAACCTTGTATTTGCTTAAAAAGATTTTTTGCGAAATTTAAGTTATATCCGTTTTTTAACATTCCCTCAGTCAATTTTTCTTCAAATAATGCAAGTTGGTTTTTGCTATTGTATTTGTTGCTCCAACTTGCCATTGCTCTTCTTAATTGGTCAGCTTCTCCACCTGAAAAGCCGGCTGCAACCATAGCTAATCGGATTACTTGCTCTTGAAATACCGGTATACCTAAAGTGCATTCTAAAACCTCTTTTATTTTTTTATCAGGATATGAAACTTCTTCTAAACCTTGCCTTCTCCTTAAGTAAGGATGAACCATGCCACCTTGAATTGGTCCGGGTCGAACAATCGCTATTTCAATCACTAAGTCATAAAATGATCGAGGTTTAAGTCTTGGCAGCATGGTCATCTGTGCTCTTGATTCAACTTGAAAGACTCCTATGCTGTCTGCGTTACAAAGCATGCTGTACGTTGCATCGTCATTTTTAGGAATTTTTTGTATAGATATATCTTTAGAATAGTTATTTTTTACCAGATCAATGCAGCGATGAATTGCTGTTAGCATACCCAGAGCAAGAATATCTATTTTCAATAATCCTAATGACTCAATATCTTCCTTATCCCATTGAATTACTGTTCTATTTGTCATAGTTGCATTTTCAATGGGAACAATTTCACTAGTTGGTCCACGAGTTATTATAAATCCACCCACATGTTGAGAAAGATGACGTGGGAAACCTAATATTTGTTGCATTAAATAGTAAAAGTGCTGTATTAAATTTGAATTTTTGAAAGATAAATTTTCATTCGAATTAAATTCAGTAAATTTTCTTTCTAAGTCTTTTTTTCTATCCCACCAAGCCAGAGATTGACTTATGCTTTCTATAAAATTTATATCTAAGCCAAGTGCTTTTCCAACGTCCTTGATGGCACTTCTTGGTTTGTAAGTAATTACAGTTGCAGCTAAAGCTGCTCTTTCTCGAGTATATCGTTTGTATATATATTGTATTACCTCTTCCCGCCGTTCATGCTCAAAATCTATATCGATGTCTGGTGGTTCATTACGCTCTTTTGAAATAAATCTTTCAAATAGAAGAGAAATTTGTTCTGGCGAGACTTCTGTGATGAATAGACAATAACAAACTACTGAATTAGCAGCGGACCCACGACCTTGACAAAAAATATTATTTTGATGAGCAAAAGATACGATGTCATATACAGTTAAAAAATAAGTTTCATAGTTGAGTTCGTGAATAATATTTAACTCATGATTTATTTGAGAAAGAATTTTTTTTGGAATTCTTGAGGGCCATCTCTTTTTAGCGCCTTGATGTACTAAAAAAGATAAATATTCTTTGGAAGTTAAGTTTTTTGGTACAACTTCTATTGGATATTCATAACGCAATTCATTTAATGAAAAGTTACATAAATTAGATATGTTTATAGTTTCTCTCATTAGTTCTTTAGGATAGATATTTTTTAAATATTCAATTTTTCTTAAATATCTTTCAGAATTAGGGTAACGAGATTTACCTAATTCCATAATTGAGCATTTTTGTTTTATAGCTGTTAACACGTCTTGTAGCGGTTGACGATCTTTTTTATGCATATGCACGTCTCCACAAGCAACTACATTAACTTTCCATAGTAATGATAATTTTTGAAGATAAGATAAATGAGAAGTTTCTGTGCCATTTAGTAAGTTATGAAAACCAATCCATAAACGTCTTTCGAACCAATCATGTAATTGTGAAATAATGAGTTGATCTTTTTTAAAGTCTCCACAAGGCAGCCAAATAATTAATAAGTCGTCATTATTAAATTTTAAGTCTGACCACTTTATTTGATAACTACCTTTCTTACTTCGTCTTCTAGCAAGTGTAATTAATGATGATAATTTGCTGTAAGAATTACGATTAGTCACCAAAACAATAACTTTATGTGAATCTATTTTAAATTCACTGCCAATAATTAATTTTATATTCTTGTTAAATGTTGCTACGTGTGCTTTTACAACTCCTGCTAATGAACATTCATCAGTAATTGCTAGTGCTCTGTAGCCAAGGTTAGATGCCATAGTAACTAATTCATGTGGATGGGAAGCTCCACGAAGAAAAGTAAAGTTAGTGATGCAGTGAAGTTCTGAATATTGCATGTGAATAATAAAATACTGTATATATAAACAGTACTTTAATATTGGTTTGAGAGTCAACTATAAATTAAAATATTACTTTTATAATTGCAGTAGGAGCTTGCTAGTGAAAAAGATAGTAATAATACTGATGTTATGTCTTTCCCAGTACGGATGTCTTGCTGTTGCGATTATCGAAGGGGCAACTGACGTAGTTGCCGCAGTTGCAACTGCTCCGATAAAAGTAGGATCAGCTGTTGTTGATGCAGCAACTGGCGATGAGGACGACAACAAGGAAAAAGAGGATGACTGATAATATTCCTTCAGCCATCCTCATCTGTTATTAAATTCAAGAGAGATGATGTTATTTTGCTGCCTCGAGAGCTTGTTCAATGTCGGCTTTGATGTCTGACACATGCTCAATACCAATTGATAATCTAACTAAGTCAGCAGAAACACCTGCAGATTTCAATTCATCTTCATTCAACTGTCTGTGAGTTGTACTAGCGGGATGGCATGCAAGAGATTTTGCATCACCTATATTCACTAGCCGCTTGATCATACCTAGTGCGTCTATAAACTTAGCGCCTGCTTTTTCACCACCCTTTATTCCAAAACTAATTATTGATGACGGTTTGCCTGAGACAATTCGTTTTGAGAGTTCGTGGTACCTGTCTGTGGGAAGACCTGCATAATTAACCCAAGAAACTTGATCGTGATTGTTTAAATAATTTGCAATCTCTAGGGCATTTTCAACATGCCTTTCCATTCTAAGTGCCAATGTTTCTAGTCCTTGTAAAATAAGGAAGGCATTGAATGGTGAAAGCGCGGCACCCATATTCCTTAATGGGACCACTCTCGCTCTCCCAATAAAAGGTGCCTCAAGTGCCTCTGCATACACGACCCCATGGTATGAAGGATCGGGTGTATTAAACTGAGGAAATCTTGGGTTATCCTTAAAAGGGAATGCACCTGAGTCTATGATTATTCCACCAATAGTTGTTCCATGACCACCGATGTATTTTGTCAATGAGTGAACGACAATATCTGCCCCATGATCAATTGGTTTGCATAAGTATGGCGTTGCCACAGTGTTATCGACAATTACAGGTATTCCGTAGTTATGAGCCATTTTTGATAACTCTTCGATATCAACGATATTACCTGATGGATTTCCAATTGATTCGCAATATATAGCCTTTGTATTCTCATCAATTAATTTCTCCAGTGCACTTATATCCTCTCCGGGTGCCATACGGACATCAATGTTTTGCTGAGGAAGGGTATGAGCAAATAAATTATAAGTTCCTCCATACAACTGACTCACACTAACCATATTATCGCCAGCGTTACAAAGCGTGTGGATTGCTGCAGTGATCGCTGCCATACCTGAGGCAACACATAGAGCTCCAGCGCCATTTTCAGCGGAGGCAAGCCTTTGCTCTAGGACATCGCAAGTTGGATTCATAATCCGACTGTAAATATTTCCAGGTTCAGCTAGATTGAATAAGTCAGCACCATGTTGCGTATCTCGAAAACTAAAGGATGTAGTTTGATATAAGGGAACTGCAACAGCATTCGTTGAAGGATCGTCATTAAACCCTGCATGAATTGCTTTTGTTTCAAATTTCATAATCATCACCATATGTTCAAAAGCGTTAGTGTACGGGAATTCATATAACTCTACATTATAAAGCATATAACTTTTTATTCTTACCTAAAAAGAAAAAGTTATTATCTAGGGGGTTATCGTATTAATTTTGAGTATTGGAAATCCATAATGTTTGATATGGATCTAACTTTGTGAATCCTTGTTTTCTGCAAATAGTTTTGTTTTCAATTAGATCAAAATAGTCCTGGTTTTCGATGAGATTCAGATCATCAAAAAAAAGATCCTGTTTTTGTGTACTAATGTTACTAATACAAAAAATATTTTGTGATTTGCATATGCTTTGCCGCCAAAACCCGAATAAGGAGTCGGATAAATGAAGTGTAAACTGAGTGGCATTTGGATGAAATGCGCACTGCTTTTTCCGTAATTTAATTCTAGATGTTATTTTTTTATAAACAACGTGCTCTTCGCTCTCATGATTATCTAGTTTTTGAGTTAGTTTTTTGTAGTTCCATTGATGTCGGTTTATTGAACGATTTTGACCAGTATTATCCACTTTTTTTAAGTTATTTTTTGTGCCAAGAAGACTGTGAATATACAAGCCTGGAATACCTTCGAGTCCAATCATTATCTCATGAGCACAAACGAACCTATCAATCTGATATTCATCGATGCCAACTTCTGTTCCCTTAAGAGCGTCAAATAAGGAGATATTTATTTCGTAGTATTTCTTCCTACCGTTTTTATCATTTCTCGCAGATGTCAAACCACCAAAATTAACCATTGTTTGTACCAGATTTTCAATTTCATCCTCTGAGAGAAGGCCCTCTGCTGGTCTTAAACCTATTCCATCATGAGATGCTATAAAATTAAAATAAGCAGTCCCAAATCTGGCTGGGGGCATGCTTATCATCCAAGTTTTTAAAATTCTAGAATTACCAGTTATTAAAGTATTTATTAGGAGAGGAGGTAGCGAAAAATTGTAAATACAATGTGCTTCATTACCATTTCCAAAGTAAGAAAGATTTTCTCGATTTGGAATGTTAGTTTCAGTAATCAATAAGGTTTCAGGCGATATTGACTCAAATATAGTTCTAAAAAGTCTTATTATTTCGTGTGTTTGTGGAAGATTAATGGAGGAGGTTCCTGGTTTTTTCCACAAGAAAGCAACTGCATCAAGTCTAAAAATTTTTACTCCAAAGTTGGAATACAAAATCATGATTTTAATGAACTCCATCAATACAGCCGGATTCTTAAAATCAAAATCTACTTGATCATGACTAAAAGTACACCACACATATTTCTTGCCATTGGGAGTGTCGACTGCTTTTAATAGCTCGCTTTCTCTAGGACGCACAACTTTACTGAGGTTGTCAGTTGGAAGAGCGGTTGCAAAATAGTCTTTTCCAGGATGTATTTGATTTTGGAAATTTTGAAACCATTGGCTTCTTGCTGAACAATGGTTGATGACAACATCAGCCATAACTTTATAATTTTTAGAGAGAGCCTCTACATCATCCCACGCTCCCAGTGCTTCATTAACGGAAGAATAATCTAGTACAGAAAATCCATCATCTGACGTGTAGGGGAAGAACGGAAGAACATGAATACAATTTATAGTGTCCTTCAGATAATTATCAAAAAACTTCTTGAGCGTTTTGAAGGGTTTCTCTGATTCACATTTAATTGAGTCAGCATAGGTTATTGAAATAACATCTTTTTCTGACCATTTTTGTTCAGGATTCATAGTAGAGTGATGTAAGACATCACCTATTATGTCTAGGATGCTCTCTGTGAGAAGTTTTAGGTCATTGTCATTAAGTTGATCGTATATGCGTCGCAAATGAGACGAGACTTTGTCATAAATTGCATGTTTACTCACCGAGAGGCTCTTTTAAGCGGTCTAACCGTAGTTTTTGCCAATTGGAATTCTTTTAAATCCTTATCCACTGCTTCAATGAGTTGGTCATAGATATCCGGGATTGCACTTACAACTCTGTTCCAACTTGGCAAGAACGGACGCTCCATAGGAATTGCGGTAAATATTTCTCCAGCTTTGATAATATTTTGAGCAAACATTTCAACGGCTTTTTCTTCCTCATGAACATCGAGTGAAAGTCCATTCATAACTGCATCATTATGACAGTTTTCAATAACATCCAGTGCCTTTCGATAGTACGTTGCCTTTATTGACCTAAATGTTTCCTGGCTAAATATGACACCCTGTGTTGCAAGTTTCCTGAATAATCCTTTAGCAATATCAATGGACATTTTTGAGAGACCTTTGGACTCATCATTAACTGACAATGATTGATGCTTGTGATCATAGTTGTCTGCGATATCCACCTGACACAATCTATTATTCGCATAATTTCTATACATCTCTGACAAAACACCAACCTCTAGACTCCAATCACTTGGTATACGGATGTCGTTCAAAACGTCACGTCTGAATGAAAATTCACCCGCAAGTGGATATCTAAAACTATCCATATAATCTAGGTAATCCATTTGTCCTAGATTTGCTTTCAATGCTTGTATTAAAGGGGATACCAGAAGTCGAGAAACTCTACCATTGATTTTTCCATTTGCCACTCGAGCGTAAAACCCTTTACAAAATTCATAGTTGAACTGAGGGTTCGCCACAGGATAAATTAAACGTGCGAGTAGTTCTTTGTTATATGTTGTTATATCGCAGTCATGCAACGCCACTGACTCAGCTCTTCCAGTTGCCAAAACATATCCCATGCAATACCAAACATTTCGTCCTTTTCCATATTCTTTTGGAGCCAGATCAAGCTTTTCAAGTTGTTTATCGATCGCCTTTAGACGGGGTCCATCATTCCATAATACTCTGAGGTGTTGAGGTAATTCTGAAAAAAATTGAAGAGCATGCACGTACTGATCTTCATTCGCTTTGTCGAGACCAATAACAATCTGATTCAGATATGGCACACCTTTCAGTTCATTTATGATAAGAGGGAGCGCTTTGCCTTCGAGCTCACTAAAAAGGGCAGGTAATATCAAACCCATTGGGCGCCGTCTTGAGAACCTAATCAAGTCCTGATGCATTTCAGATACTGGTCTGTGCCCCAAATTATGAAGGGTTGTAATAATGCCGTTTTGATAAAAATCTCCCATAATATAATCCTCAATTTAACTGAAGTTTTGAAGCCATTCTGTAACACCTGATACCCATCCCTTGGGCCCAAATTCTTGGCTAATATGCACTTTGGTTTTTCTACTAACTTTTATTGGTTTTCTTTTCCGGGGTTTGATTACCAAAGCGGTATCAGCTCCCTCTAGCATTGATATGTCATTGTTGCTGTCGCCGATTGCTAAAGAGTCACATTTGTCAATACCAGGTTGATCGCAATATATTGATATTAGTTTTTTAACTGCTTCTCCTTTGGTATGTAGACCGGTGATGTTCAAAAACCTGCCACCTTGCTGCACTAAAAGTCCATTTTTCGTTAAGCAATCTGCAAACATCTGTTTACGTTTATCAGTGCTTAGCCACACGACAACTTCACTGAATTCACGATTATTGGCATTCCAAGCATCTTCTTCACTTAATCCTGCTAGTTTCGCAATTGACTGTATTCCTTCTATTTTTTGCATGGCATTAAAAGTTTTAAATTCAGCGAGAAATTCATTTGCATGATTTTGAATAGAATCAATTAGGTAGTCTCGGTTATAACCATTCTGTATTAAGAAATGATCATTTCTTATTTTCCAATTAAGTTTTGTAGTTTTAAAGTATGACTTGGGGATATAAATAGCGGATCCATTTTCAGTTATGAATGGATGATTATTATTTAACTCATTCTTGAGTTTTACGACTTCGCTAAAGGTCTTGCTTGTGACGGGTATGACAGGAATACCAATTTTTTCTAGCATTACCAGAAGACTTTTCGCTGGCCCAAAGGAATAGGTATCGTGGTCAAGTAAGCTTCCATCAAGATCAGTCAGAATAATTCTTTTTGTTCTTTTTCTACTCAAAATCCTAAAACCTACAAATATTTTGCCCTTTTATGGTGCGGTTTATTAATGTTTAACAGCTAACTAATACTACTTTTCAATGTAAGTTGTTGTATTACGTCAACTTTTTATCAAACGACTAAAAATTAAAGTAATTTGGAAGGGGAGATTGCAGATTGCATGCCAACTATTGATAAAGAATTTGAGAGTTATCAGTTGTTAAATCAATAGAAATGAATACTAAGTTTGTTAAATTTAAGAAAATATTCCATGAATAAACCATTTAACACCAGATTTATAGATCCAATAATTTGTTCCTTCTTCATCCCTTGCGATGTAATAATCGAGTTGTTGATTATTTTCCCACCAATTATCATTTATCCTCTCGGGGCCACTTAAAATAGTTATAGGGCTTTTGAAATACAATTTTCCATTGAGGAATTTAATTGGATTAGGTGTTTTGAGTAACCAAAGAGGTCTTGTGTTTTCTGTTGTTTGTTGCTCAAAAAATTGCTTCATATCGAATTTTGTAATACTTCCAGCCTTTTCAGGTATGTGCTCATTTTTTGTCAAAAGTGTAAACAAAGCTTTTTCTCCAACTTTTGCAACAATACTATCCACTAAATTCCCTTTATATTGAGATTTATTTTTATTGTCATTAAATATCTCATTATTAATTTTTTTGTCTTCGATTAAATCAGTACAGTAAAGAGAGACTTTCTCTACTACCTTAGGTAAATTAATATTATCTAACTTTATTCGGCTTAAATTTAGAAGTTCACTCCAATCATTTTTGCTTCTTGATAGTTTGATTTTCATAGTTATATTTACATTTAATGGTGTAGTAAATTCCCAAATAATTTGAGAGCATCTGCAATGTATTGCAATCAAATATTCATTTAAACTTTTTAATAATGATTTCATCGGGAAGATTAAACTTTCTTTATTTGTTAGCCCGTTAATATATTGAATCTCATCATGAAATGTTTTTGATGGTTTGAATTTGCATAATATTTGCTGTTTTTTATTTAGAAGTATTTCCAGGTTAGAAATTAAATCACTATCAAATCTTTCACTAAGTAATGATATTGGTATATCTATTAAATCTTTAATACTTTGAATTCCTAATTGAGAAAATATTTTTCTAGTATTTAAATTATCAGTTATTTTTATTGCAGGTATTTTGTTTAGTTCTTTATACACATTATTTAAATTTGGTAAATTTTTTTGAAATTTATTCTTGCATAGTATTTTTGCAATCAAAGGGTTTATACCAAATCCATTAATTGCAAATATCTTGTGTAAGGATATTTTTTCATGGATTAGACAAAGTAAATTATTATAGCCCCTAAAGAGTCTTTTAGATTTAGATATTTCGAGCCATAATGCGTGATTTTCAATCATTATATCAGCGCTGAATTGATATCCAATAATAGCTAAGTTATTTAATAATTTTTTTTCTTGTGATGAATTTCTTTCCTTAATTATCAGGTCGGGACATATTGCTAGGGCAGTTGATAAAGAGATAGTTTTATCAATTCCATAGTCTTTTGATAAATTATTATATGCAATTATTTTTCTTTTATTTTTATGTGTATCAATTACTACTAAAGGTTTATTCGTAAAATCCTTTGAGTAATTCATGGTTATTGCCTCAAGAGATAATTTAGGGAACTTTATGTACATCCAAATTTCTTCAGATTTATTTTGCATAGCGATTAAAATTAAATTTTAGTTATATATTTCTTGAATTGGCTTTGATTTGTTCAAATTGAGGTTGAAGTTGCTGTAGTGTGATTGATGATTGTTAATTGATATTTTGTTTATTTTTATTCGATGCTCCATCTTTATATTTGAAGGAATTATTAATTGTTTGCCAGGGTTTTTACCTCTTAATTTTTTGAGTGTTAGTAATAATGCATTGTCTTTTGAAGAATCAATTATGATTCTTAAAAATGCAGGTGATGAATCATTGGCTGCTTCAGGAGTATTGAATAAGAATACAGGAAGGCAAGTCTCACTAGCTGCTAGTTGAAGTTTTCTTAGCATTCGATAGTTGATATTTTTATCTCTATTCCAAAGTAGTAGTAACGCGTTATTTCTAATTGTTTGTTCTGCAACCCATAACCATTCGTCAGGCTTGTTTGTTCTCACTACTAATAAATCATTCAAAGAAATTCCTGCGTTAGATAGAGCTGGAGGGTAAGGCTCATAAGGTGGATTAAGCCATATGGATAGATGATTTGTATTCGTGTATTTTTTGACTGTCTCTACAAAAAGACTTATTTCGCCTAATCCTTCCTTTTTAACTATTAATTCAGTTAATGATGAGGTTGGCCATCCTCCTAACAAAAATTCATCTAACACTTTATTTGCAGTCGGTATTCTTTCAATATAACTTGAGTGGTCATTTCCGATCCATGTATCTGATCGCTCAAGTAGCGTTTTAAGTGATGATTTGAGAGGCATAATATACTGTATAAATAAACAGTATATTATTGTTTGTATCTATTCATGTCAATATAATGAGTAATAAATCACAAGTTTTTAATGTATAGAGTTACAATAAATTTAGTGTAAGTATATGGAAGAGTTTTAATGTCCTTAACTTTTGATAATTCACGATTACATAATGAATATCTGACACCATCCCACGATGAATGGCGCAATCAGCTCAGGCGATTTTTTGAAAATGAAATAATCCCATTTGCTGATGAGTGGGACGAATGTGGTTCTATTCCTGCTGATCTATGGCCTAAATCTGCGAAAATAGGAATTCTAGGTCTCAATTATCCTGAGGAGTTTGGAGGCTCTTCTGAGGGAATCGATATTTGGCATAAGAACATTTTAAATGAGGAGTTGGCAAGAATTGCTGTGGGCGGTGTCGGAGCAACCTTAATGGTTCATGATATTGCATTACCACCAATTTTGAAATTTGCTGATCGAAAATTATGTGAGATGGTTATCCCGGCTGTATTAAGAGGAGAAAAACGTATTTCATTAGCTATAACCGAACCTTCCGGCGGATCAGATGTAGCAAGCCTCTCTACGAAGGCTTCCTTAGTTGATGATCATTATATTATCAATGGAAGTAAGACTTATATTACCGGAGGAATGAATGCTGATTGGTTCACAACTGCAGTTCGAACTGGAGGAGAGGGTGCGGCTGGAATTTCAACAATACTGATACCATCAAATTTGGAGGGAGTTACTCGTACTCCTCTTGATCGCAAGCAAGGATGGTGGTGTTCCGATACTGCCACGATTTATTTTGATAATGTACGCGTTCCAAAAAACTATTTAATCGGTGAAGAGAATCAGGGATTTAAGGTTGTCATGGTGAACTTTAATAGTGAGAGAATGGGAATGTCAGCCGCGATGGAGGCAGCATCAAGGGTATGTTTGGAGGATGCTGCAAAATGGGCTGGAGAGAGAAAAACCTTTGGTAGAAGACTGGCTGATCATCAAGTAATTCGCCATAAATTTGCTGATATGAAGCAAAAAATAAATGCTACTCAAAGCTATTTGAATAGTGTATCTAGAAGTATTCAATTGGGTATTGAAAATGCGGCTGACATAGCGTTATTGAAAGTCCAATCAAGTCAGACTCTAGAATTTTGTGCTCGTGAGGCGATGCAAATTCTTGGTGGAGCAGCTTATATGAGAGGGAACAGAGTAGAGCGTATTTACAGGGAAGTCAGAGTAAATGCTATTGGAGGAGGATCAGAGGAAATTATGAAAGATTTGGCTGCGCGTCAGTATGGGGTATAAATACACTAGAATTATTTGTAATCAGACACTTTTGCCATCGGCAAAAGTGTCTGCAGAATTCGTTCTAGGATAGCATTGGACCAAGTTTCATCGCGATACCCATGTCACCCTGAATCTTCAACTTTCCAGTCATGAAAGCAGAGGTGCCATCAAGATTGCCTGCTGCCATTTCCATGAAATTTTCCATGCTAATTACCATGGTGCATTCAGCATCATTGTCGTCATTCGAAACTACATTGGGTGTTTGAGTTGCATCTAAAAATAAAACACCGTCCTCGCCAAAATCGAATTTAACAGTTGCTCCTAATCCGCAATCTTCGCCTATTTTTTCTTTTAAACCGTTTGTTGCCATTTCTAAAGACATGGAGTTTCTCCCTTTTAATATTGATGTTCATTGGTACTGTATGAATCTAGACATTTAAAATCAACTTAAATCATGGATATTTGGTCACATTAGCTTTGATTAATTTAATTATTCGATTTTGAAATTTAGGTTGTTATTATGAATACGAGATTATGAAAGGTTTTTAAAGTGAGTCTTTATCGAAAGGCTTTGCGAGTTATAATGAAAGATATAAATAATACTGAAATCAATTATTTAAAAACGTAAAGACCAGTATTTTTAGAGGGTGTTTTGAATAAAAGTATTCGAATTGGTGGTGCGAGCGGATTCTGGGGAGATTCTTACCGAGCCACAGAGCAATTAATACAAGATACAACGCTTGATTTTATTGTTTACGATTACCTTGCTGAAATCACAATGTCAATCATGGCAAGAGCAAGAGCTAAATCTCCATCCGCAGGGTATGCGACTGATTTTATTGATGCAGTAATCAAACCTTATATTAAAAGAATATCAACGAATAATACTCGATTGATATCTAATGCGGGCGGTGTTAATCCTGAAAAGTGCGCTGAGGTGATCAGTGAGCTTGTGAAAGACCTGCAGCTTAATTTAAAAGTCTCCTGTATTACGGGTGATGATTTGATGGGCTCAGCGCAAGAAATAAAAAATATGAATTGCAAGGAGATGTTCTCAGACATTAAATTTCCTGAGCTTGACAAAGTAGCGAGTATGAATGCATATCTAGGAGCTTTTGCTATATCCAAAGCTTTAGATAAGGGTGCGGACATCGTTATTACGGGGCGCTGTGTTGATAGTGCTGTAACTCTGGGTGCGTGTATTCACGCATTCAATTGGACTAAATCAGACTTAGATCAACTCGCTGGTGGCTCTTTAGCGGGACATATACTGGAGTGCGGAGCTCAGGCTACTGGCGGTAATTTTACTGATTGGGAGTTGTCCAAAGATATCCATAATATTGGTTACCCCATTGCTGAGATTTCAAATGATGGCATATTCGAAATTTCAAAGCTTCCTAACACAGGTGGATTAGTAAACGTAGGTACAGTTTCAGAACAGATGCTGTATGAGATTGGTGACCCAAAAAAATATATGTTACCTGACGTGATATGTGATTTTTCGGAAGTGAGCATAACTGAGATTTCGCAAAATAAAGTCAGGGTGTCAGGTGCGAAAGGCTTGCATCCCTCCAATACTTATAAGGTATGCGCCACCTACGCAGATGGTTATCGTGGCGGAACAATTATGACAATGTATGGCGATGATTCTGTAAAAAAAGCAGATTATCTGAGTGAATCGATCTTCAAAGCATCTAGAAACACCCTTCAGAAGGTGGGTCTAGAGGACTTTACTGAAACGAGTATAGAATTAATTGGGGCTGAGAGTCAGTATGGCGAATTCGCACGCAATCAATCCGTTAGAGAGGTTGCCATTAAAATTGCGGCTAAGCATAGGGATGCAGCAGGAATTGGAATATTCTTAAAAGAATGTGTTGGGTTAGGGCTTGCGACGCCTCCCGGTTTGTCTGGTTTTCAGGGAGGTAGAGCGAGACCATCACCAGTCATAAGACTTTTTTCGTTCGAAATACCAAAAAGTTTTGTGAATACTTATATTGACGGTCAAATTTTTGAAGATTCTCAAGTAGAGCAGTCACAACAATCAAATAAACAAAAAGTTCTGCCAGATGCTCCCCCAAAAATAAAAGATAAACTCCTTGTGCCTCTAAAGTTGAAAAAACTTGCTTACGCTCGTAGTGGTGATAAGGGTAATAGCGCGAATATCGGCATTATCTGCAGACGACCAGAATATTTGAGCTATGTTTATTACTCCTTAACGGAGCGCGCTGTTATGGAGAGATTATCGCACTTCATATCGGGAGATTCGCTGGAGGAGAAGTTGAAACATGTGTCTCGATTTTTATTACCTGGAATATCTGCAATTAACTTTTTGATTACTGATGTTCTTGGTGGTGGTGGTATTGCGAGTATTCGAAACGATGCACAAGGGAAAGGATTTGCTCAGCTTTTGCTAGATTCACCAATTATGGTATCGCAATGGATCGCAGACGAAATTGATGGAAATGAGGATATTGGATGACTATTTTTAAATCAAAAATCAATGTTGATTCGGAAAATTTTAAAAAGCACCGAAATGAAATGTTGGAGTTAATTGCTAGATTAGAAGAGTTGAATGGTCGTGCCAGTATTGCTTCAGAGCGAAGAAAAGAGAGATTTGAAGCGAGAGGACAGTTAACACCTCGAGAGCGCCTAGCCCGTCTACTAGATCCGGGATTGCCTTTTCTTCAAATAGGAAACTTGGCTGGATACATGCTGGATACAAAAAACGAAAAAAAATCAATCCCAGGCTCAACAGTCATATCAGGCATAGGATTTATATCCGGTGTCAGATGCATGGTGGTAGTTGATGATAGTGGAATCAATGCGGGTGCCTTAATGACCGGTGGAGGTTATCGAATATCCAGGTCTCAAGAAATTGCTCTCCAACAAAAGCTTCCTTTTGTTCACCTAGTTGAGAGTGCTGGCGGAGATTTAATGAATTATACGGTCGAGGGATTTAGCGAGGGTGGACGCTTGTTTGGTTCACTCGCAAAATTAAGCAAAGCAGGTATTCCAGTAATCTCTATACTCCATGGCTCTTCAACTGCAGGTGGTGCATACATGCCGGGACTTAGTGATTATGTGATAGGGGTAAAAGGAAGAGGCAGAGCATTTTTAGCTGGACCTCCATTGCTTTTAGCTGCAACAGGTGAGATAGCGACAGAAGAAGAGCTCGGAGGTGCAGAGATGCACTCAAATGTATCAGGTTTAGTAGATTATCTAGCGGATGATGACGGTCACAGCATACAAATCGCTAGGGAGGTAATAAAAAGATTAGATTGGAATAAAAGCTCAAATGTTCGTAAAGACAAATCATTCGATGAGCCTATCTATAATATTGATGATCTAGCTGGGGTGATTCCAGTTGATTACAGAACTCCCTATGATATGCGAGAACTCGTTGCAAGAGTTGTTGATGGATCAGACTTTTTAGATTTTAAACCAAGAATTGGAGTCTCAACGGTATGTTTACAGGCTGAAGTTTTCGGGACACAGGTGGGAATAATCGGTAACAATGGTCCAATAGACCCAGCTGGGGCTAATAAAGCGACACAGTTTTTGCAACTGCTTGATCAAGCGAATACGCCTGTTTTGTTTTTTCAGAATACTACTGGCTATATCGTTGGCAAAAAATCTGAGCAACAAGGCATGATTAAACATGGATCAAAGATGATTCAAGCGGTGAGAAATGTAAATATCCCTAGAATAACCTTCATGACTGGAGCTAGTTTTGGCGCAGGTAATTACGGTATGTGCGGGAGAGGTTATGATCCTGATTTCCTGTACACCTTTCCAAACGCTAGAACCGGAGTAATGGGAGGTGAGCAAGCTGCTAAAACAATGTCAGTTGTTGCCCGTGGTAAGGCCAAGACGCAGGGTATAGAGGTAGATGAGGAGATCCTGAAACAACAAGAATCAATGCTAACGCATATGTTCGACTCTCAATCAGATGCGTTTTACACCAGTGGTCATATGATGGATGATGGAATGATTGACCCTAGAGATATGCGAAAAACTATCGGAATGATTCTCGAAACGATAGAAGAGGGCAGAAAAAGAGCGTTGAGGCCTAATAGTTTTGGTGTTGCACGATTGTAGAAGAATAAGCATATGAAAGATAATTCACAAAATAACTTACCTGAAACTAAAAATTTAATTTTGGAAAGAGAGCACTCTGTTCTTAAGATCTGGTTTAATCGCGTAGAGTCCAGAAATGCACTCAATGCTGAGATGACAAATGAGCTTGTTGAAGTTCTGGATTATGCAAAAGATGATTCAAGTTTACGCACCATTGTTCTTCGTGGGAAAGGGAATATATTTTGTGCAGGTGGAGATATAAAAGACTTTAAAAATACAAAAGTTCGTATTAAAACCATCAAATTTAATTTATTTAAATTTTTCAAACACATTAAAATGTGTTATCTGATTTCAGTTTTTTCATAAGAGCAGATAATTTTAAAAAACTGCAAAAACAGGTAAAACTAGATTTTTTTATTAAAAATAAATTTCGAGAACATAACATCAAGTTAAGGGGTTTCCTTATCAAGAAGACAG
>ENA-OSEY01000170-OSEY01000170.1-marine-metagenome-genome-assembly--contig:-NODE-170-length-48145-cov-3.859075_pt1 | contig 48145 bp, 48 predicted proteins | sample MGYA00248465_ERZ534230 | MGnify/ENA primary metagenome ERZ534230 (study PRJEB26409, sample SAMN06344110) | marine metagenome | isolation source: Sea water from surface | place: Atlantic Ocean:Southern... | reverse complement strand
TCAAAATTAGGTAGGACAGGTTTTTACGAAGGGGAAATTGCAAATAAAATGGTTTCTTACCTCAAAAGCATAGGAGGTCACCATACACTCGAAGATTTCGCCAATACCAAAGGTGAGTTTGTTTCACCAATAAAAACTGACTACAGAGGAAAAACTGTTTTTCAATTACCACCTAATACGCAAGGAATTATATCTCTTATAATTTTAAAAATATTAGAACATTTTAAATTATCAAAATTAAAATTCAATGACCCGGAAAGAATACACATCTTAATCGAAGCTGCCAAAATTGCTTACTTCTACAGAAATAAACTTCTTGGTGACCTCCATTCAAGTAATAAAATATTAAATATTTTATATAATGATGATTTAATCTCCAACCTAGCATCTGACATAAACTTAAAACAGTCTAATACTAATATTCCTCCAATACCCAATTTAGGATCTAATACGGTTTACTTAAGTGTTATTGACAAAGATTTAAATTCAGTCAGTTTTATAAACTCACTTTACGAGAGTTTTGGAACTGGCATATCAGTACCAGGTTTAGGAGTATTACTTCAAAATAGAGGCAAGAGTTTTACTCTAGATGAAGATCATCCTAACCATTTAGGGCCATCAAAAAGGCCAATGCACACAATTATACCCGCAATGGTTTTTAATAAAGATAAACTTTTTATGTCGTACGGAGTAATGGGTGGTGATTATCAGCCGATGGGCCATGCTGATGTTTTAAGTTGTGTATTAGATCATGGTCTTAACTTTCAAACATCATTGGACAAACCAAGGTTTTTACCTATAGATGAAAGAGTAGAAGTAGAAGAGAGTATTTCTAGAGATATAATTGAAGCATTAATTTCAAAAAATCATAAAATATTTGGTGTTCAACATCCACATGGCGGGGGTCAAATCATATCTATTGATTGGAAAGAAGGAAAACTCATTGGAGCATCAGACCCTAGAAAAGACGGTTTAGCAATTGGATTTTAGTTTACTTAATTAGCTAAACTTCTCGTTATAATAGACGAAAGTTTTTCGGTAAAACCTTTTGTATCTAAAGGCATTTCTCCTTCTACTATTCTGGCTTGATCAAGCAACAAATGACTAACATCACTTACTATTGATTTATCTTTTGAATTAATCACTATTTTACCAAGTGACTTTATCAAATCGTGTGAAGGGTTAATCTCGAGAATTTTTTTGCTCTCTTTATCAAGTCTTTTGTGTTGCCTCATTAATTTTTCTAGATGAATATCCATATCTGCTTCATCAGCTGTTAAACACACAGGACTGTCAGTAAGCATTTGTGACGATTTAATATCCTTAACTTTATCGCCTAAGTGATTTTTCATTTCAGAAATTAAATTATCAATATCTTTTTTTGTAGCAGGTTTTTTACTTTTACTATTTTTGTCCTTTTGAATATCAAATTTTGATAAATCAATAGCCCCTTTGGTTATAGATTTAAATGGTTTACCTTCATATTCATTCATTGAAGGAAGCCAAAATTCGTCAATAGGATCAGTCATATAAATTACTTCTAACCCTCTAGACTTAAAACCCTCAATTTGAGGACTAGTTAATATTTGCTCAATACTCTCTCCAGAAATATAATAAATATCGTTCTGATCTTTTTTCATCCTAGAGATGTACTCATTTAAGGAAGTAAGTTTTTCATCATTTGAAGACTTGAATAATGAGATATCAATTAATGATTTTTTTCTTTCAAAATCTTCATAGATACCCTCTTTAAAAGCTGCTCCAAATTCATTAAAGAATTTTTCATAGTCATCCCTATTCTTTTCAAAATCTTTTTTTAGTTCACTTAAAATTTTATTAACTAGGGCCTTGCTAATTTTGTTGAGTGCAGCGTTACTCTGCATCATTTCCCTACTTACATTTAAATCGATATCTTCACTGTCGACAACACCCTTGATAAACCTTAAATATGAAGGTAATAAATCCTCACATTCATCTGTAATAAACACCCTATTTGTATATAACTTTACTGAAGTTTTTCTGTCAGGGTTGAAAAGATCAAAAGGCTTCATCTCGGGTATAAATAATAAATTAGTGAAACTAACTATACCTTCAGTTGTATTGTGTATCGTTTTCCACGGCTTACCAATTCCGCCTAAATGATTATAAAACTCTTCATATTGTTCAGATTTTATATCCTTTTTATTTCGCATCCACAGAGCAGACGCGGAATTTAGTGACTTAACTTCATTTTCTTTGCCATCTTCAATTAATTTAACTGGATATGGGATATGATCTGAATATTTTTTTACAATGTTTTCTATTCTAAAAGTATCTAAATAGTCTTTTTCATCTTTTTTAATATGCAAAGTAATTTCAGTGCCATCAACATCCTTATCAGTTTCACTAATCGTAAATGATGATTGACCATCTGAAGTCCAATGATGAGATTTTTTAGTTCCGATACCTTTTGAAATCACTTCTACTTTGTCTGCAACCATAAATGCAGAATAAAAGCCAACCCCAAACTGACCAATTAATGATAAATTATCGTCTTTATTTTTCTGTTTAGTAATACCTTCAAGAAATGCTTTTGTCCCTGATTTAGCAATAGTTCCTAAGCTAGATATTAGTTCGTCTTTAGACATTCCAATGCCATTATCAGAAATTTTCAAAGTTTTTGCTTTTGGATCAACGTTTATATTTATATTGAGGTCTATAGTTGAAGCGAATGACTTATCAGTTAGACTTTTATACCTTCTTTTGTCACAAGCATCTGATGAATTTGAAATTAACTCACGTAAAAAAATGTCTTTATTACTGTATAATGAATTAATTACTATGTTTAAAACTTTACCTGTCTCGGCTTCAAAATTATGTTTTTCGGCACTCATAACATATCCTAACTTAATTAAACTTATGTAAATTTAAGAACAAAAAATGTATTTTCAAGAGATTAAGTTAACTATTTATTAGTTTTCTTGATAAAGAATTATGTTGATTGATTGTATCTTCAATATTTATATTTTTAATATTATTATTTTCTGAAATTATTTGTCCATTACAGATTGTCCATCTAGTTTTTAAAGGACCACAAAATATTAATCCGCCTATAGGATCTTCAACAGAACCTGCTAATTCTAAACTAGTACTGTCATATATTGCAAAATCAGCACAATTTCCAACTTTAATACTACCTATATCGTCTCTATTTAATGCAGTTGCTCCCCCAGCAGTAGCAAGCCATAAGGCATTTCTAGCATTTAAGTAAAAATTATTAGTTTCATTAACTCTTTGAAGATAAAGAGCTTGCCTAGCCTCATTTAAAAGATTTCCACTGTCATTAGAAGCAGAACCATCAACTCCCAAACCTATATTTACTCCTTTATCTAACATTTTATTTAATGGTAAGATTCCTGAACCAAGCCTCATATTAGAGCAAGGACAATGCGAAACACTTGTACCGGTTCTTGAAAATAAATCAATTTCTTCATTATTGAGTTTCACACAATGCGCGTGCCAAACATCCTTTCCAATCCACCCAAGCTCCTCAATGTATTGCCCTGGTGTTAAACCAAACATTCTTTTGGAATATTCAACATCATCACTATTTTCAGCTAAATGAGTATGCAGACCTACATTATATTCTCTTGCAAGAATAGCAGTATCTCGCATTAATTCCTTTGACACAGAAAATGGCGAGCATGGCGCAAGAGCAATTCTTATCATCGACCCATGACTAGGATCATGCCATTTATTTATAATATCTTGAGAATCTTTAATTATGAAACTTTCATCTTCTACTAAATAGTCAGGTGGCAAACCGCCATTACTCTCTCCAATACTCATCGATCCACGTGTAGAATGAAACCTGATACCCAGAGTTTGTGCTACTTCTATCTCATCTTCAAGTTTAATTCCGTTAGGAAAAATATAAAGATGATCTGATGTTGTCGTGCAACCAGAAGTCATTAATTCTGAAAGTCCGATTTTGACAGCTGATTTTAATTCTACAGATGTTATTCTTGACCAAATAGGATAAAGTATTTTAAGCCAGTCAAATAAACTTGCATTTTGAGCTTTAATAATTGCTTTTGTTAACGTTTGGAATAAATGATGATGAGTATTTATAAGTCCGGGCAAAACAATATGATTAGAAGCATCAATCTCTATGTCTGAAGATATTTCTTTTTTTTCAGAAAAAATATCTTTTATAATCCCATTTTCGCAATAAATGGAGTAATTCTTAAACTCATTGCCTGTTGAAAAGGAATGTAGACCGTCCATAGTCGCAATGCATTTAGCATTTTTAATTAATAATTTTTTCATAATTTAATAAATATTGTATTTCTATAACTAAACGGTTTATTATAGCTTGTATTGATTATAAAAAAAACTCTTTAATATATTATTAAAATTATTATTTTTCAATATTTTATAATTAAGCATTAATTTTTGAAATTAATATAAATAAACAATAAATTGATATATATATAGGCTATTCTATGGAGAATTATAAAGTCGATATCTTAATAAGCGACAAGGACATTACTCAAAGGGTCAATGAACTTGGGAAAATTATATCTGCATCTTATTCAGATACAAATAAATTAATAGTCGTTGGGTTACTTAGAGGATCGTTCATGTTTATTGCAGATTTAGTTAGGTGCTTAGATATTCCTGTAGAAGTTGACTTTATAACAGTTTCATCATACGGCAGTGAAATGTTTTCAAGTGGTAACGTGAAAATTTTAAAAGATTTAGACGGTGATATTAATGGACATGATGTATTATTAGTTGAAGACATTGTAGATACTGGGAAAACACTCGAAGCAGTTATAGAAATGCTTGAAACAAGAGTTCCAAATTCAATTAAGGTTTGCGCTCTTTTGAACAAACAATCAAGGAGGATTTCAAATATTAAAGCAGACTGGATAGGCTTTGAAATTCCTGATGAATTTGTTGTTGGGTATGGAATTGACTACGATCAAAGGAATAGGAATTTACCCTATATAGGCAAAGTTGTAAAATAATAAGGCATCACAAAAATGTAATGCCTTTTCTAAAATATTTGTAAGATTAATTAGGAATTTTACCAATAACACCCTGAACGTAATAATTCATTCCCCATAAATCACCATCGTTTAGAGTAGCGCCACCAGCTACAATAGTACCTTCATTTGTTATTATTGGGCCTTGGAAAACATTAAATGATCCTGATGAAATGCTGTCAGCCACTGATTGGACCTTTGCTGTTACATCAGCAGGCATATTCTTTAATTCTGTTACAGATAAACAGTTGTCTTTCATACTGCACCAAGTATCCCAGTTTCCGCCTGCAGCTTTTGCAGCCCATGTACCATCTAAAGCAGCCTCTATATGTTCTATATAAGAGATGTCCCAATGGTTAACAGATGCGAATAATTGAGCTTTCGGAGCAAATGATTCCATATCAGATCCTTGACCAAAACCATACGCGCCCTTTTCTTCAGCTGTTTGAAGCATGGCAGGAGTATCAGTATGCTGTGCTAACACGTCTGCACCTTCAGCAATATGTACTTTAGCGGCATCAGCTTCTTTTCCTGGATCATACCAAGTCATCGCCCAAATAACAGAAACAGTTGCGTCACTGTTTACTGACTTAAGACCCTGAGTAAATGCATTGATCCCCATAATAACTTCAGGGATAGGAAATGAGGCAATATACCCAATTTTATTGCTTTTTGTCATCAAACCAGCAGCCACACCTTGAATATACCTTCCCTCGTGAAACCTAATATTTGATGTCGCAACATTATCAGATCTTTTATATCCTGTTACATGCACAAAATGCTTGTCCGGGAATTCTTTTGCAACCTTAATAGTAGGGTCCATATACCCAAAAGAAGTTGTAAAAATTAATTGATTTCCCTGATTTGCGAGTTCTCTTATCACTCTTGTTGCGTCTGGTCCTTCTGGAACATTTTCAACATAAGTGGTTTCAATCTTATCTCCAAACTTTTCCTCGAGAATTACACGCGCTCTTTCATGTGCATATGTCCATCCGTGATCACCTGGGGTTGTCAAATAAACAAACCCAACCTTAAGTGGTGCAGCAAATGATGAAAATGCAATAAAAAGAGAGGAAATTGAGATTAAAAGTATTGTATACAATTTTTTCATAGAATATTCCTCCTTTAATTATTATTATTTACAAAATGTAATAAAATTTTAACAAATTAATACAATATATAGTAGCACTAATCAATATATCATATATTCTTTTTCATTATACCTATTATAACTATTATGATAAAAATTTGTTATTTTCCAGCTATAAATAATTTACCTAATGAAGCTGGTGCGTTAATAATTGAAAATTCTTTATTCCTCGAAATAATGACTAAAACAGCTATTGTAGCTAAGTAAGGTAACATGGACAGAAATTGTGAAGGCATAGCCCACCCTCTTGCTTGACCAACTAGTTGCATAACAGTAATACCACTAAATAAAAGCGCCCCAATTGGTATTCTTAGCGGCCTCCAAGAAGCAAAAACAACAAGGGCTAAAGCTATCCACCCTTTTCCAGCAGTCATGCCCTCTGCCCAATGAGGAGTTAAGACAAGAGGCAAAAATGCTCCTCCAAGTCCAGCCATTAGACCTCCAAACATCACTGAGCAAAAACGTATAAACACAACTGAATATCCTAGAGCATGAGCACTATCATGATTATTGCCTACAGCTCTCAAAACTAAACCTGATTTTGTTTTGAGAAGAAACCAACCAACAATGAATACAATTATAAATGAAAAATAAACCAAAATATTATGTGAAAATAAAATTGGACCCAAATATGGTATATTACTCAAAATTGGAATATTAAGTGCCTCTAATCTTTGGATGGCTTTTCCTACATATTCTGCACCTATAAGGCCAGATAATCCTGTTCCAAAAATAGTTAAAGCCAAGCCAGTTGCAACTTGGTTGGTTGCTAATACTAGAGCAAAAAAACCAAAAACTATTGAGGTAAGAAGACCAGACAATGCACCAAAAATTACAGCAAGGAATAGACTGCCAGTTGTTATTACAGTTATAGACGCAATAACAGCGCCCATAAGCATCATACCTTCAACACCTAAATTGAGCACACCACTTCTTTCAACTACTAGCTCTCCTGTAGCTGCAAGCATTATAGGAATTGAAGATAGAATTACAGCGATTATTAACTCTAACATTATTTATTCCCTTTTTTAAAATCAAACTTTATGTGGTAACGGTTAAATGTTTCTCCGGCTAAAAGAGAAAGCAATAACAACCCTTTAAAAACCCCAGTAACAACTTTTGGCATCCCCATTGATATTTGAACGGAGTCCCCTCCCAACTCAGCAAGAGCTACAATCAGACCTGCAGGGATTGCTGCAAGTGGATTTAACCTGGCCAAAAATGCTACAATGATAGCTGTAAACCCATAACCAAAGGATATATTTGGTTGAAGTTGACCAATATTAGCAGAAACTTCTATCATGCCCGCCAATCCAGCAGTTCCTCCAGAAATACACATAACCATTACAGTTACATAAGATGGGTTAAAACCTGCAAAAATTGCAGCGGAAGGACTTTCTCCAGTAACACGAATTTTAAATCCGGGAAGCATTTTCATTAATACAAACCATAAAATAACGCTAACAATTAATGCTACAAATACACCATAATGCAATTGACCAATATACCCTACGAATGGAATATAAACCCTATCTATTAATGCAGCGTCACTGTATGTTGGTGTTAACGGAAAGCCAAATGACATTGGATCTCTCCAAGGACCTCTTACAAGAAAGTCTATAAACAAACTTGCAACATAAGTTAGCATTAACGAAACTAAAATTTCATTTGTATTAAATCTGATTTTTAAAATTGCTGGAATTAATGCCCAAAACATACCACCTAGAATTGCTACCAACATCATACAAGGCAACAATAAGAATGAATTACTTTCTAAAAAGTTTAGAGCTAACCAACCAGAGAAAATTGCACCGAAAACCAGTTGCCCTTCTGCTCCAATATTCCAAATATTAGACCGATAACAAAAAACTAAACCACTAGCTATTAAAATTAATGGACAAGCTTTTACGGCTAACGCTGCAACTTGATCAGGTCTTGAAACAGGGGCTATAAAAAAATAATACAAGGACTTTAAAGGATCATACCCTAAAAAAGAGAAAATTATTAATGCCATAACTAATGTAAAAAAAATCGCTATTATCGGTGTTAATAATGTTAATGAAAATGATATATTTGATCTAGGCGAAAGTGTTATCATTCCAAATACCTCAACTACTCCCACCCATAAGTAAGCCAATTTTTTCTAAATTTACTTTTTCTTTATTAAATTGTTTACTTAAGTTACCATTATAAATTACTGATATTAAATCAGAAAGCAAAAATATTTCGTCTAAATCTTGCGATATTATAATCACAATCGCACCCTGCTCAGCAATCTTAATTATCTGACTTCTAATTTCTAAAGCAGCGCCTACATCAACACCCCATGTAGGCTGAGACGCGACTAAAAGTTTTGGCTTTCTAGAAATTTCTCTACCAACAATAAATTTTTGAAGGTTACCACCTGAAAGCGAGCTAGCTAAAGGGTTATTGTGAGGCACTCTTACATCGTATTCATTTACAATGTTTGAAGCATTCTCGTAATTAAATGAATTATTAATAATTCCATAATTTGAACTATTATCATTAATATAATCTGTTAAGTAAAAATTCTCTGATAAATTAAAACTAGAAACTGTAGCATGACCTATTCTTTCTTCTGGAATAAATGATATACCGAGTTTTCTTCTATCATTTGGTTTAAAATTTGAAATATCAAATCCATTAAACAAAATTTTATCCGCTTCATTAGATAAATATTCGCCAGTTAATGCCTCCATTAATTCACCTTGACCATTACCTGCAATTCCAGCGATACCTAATATTTCACCACCCCTTACACTTAAATTTATATCTTTCAACTCTACAGAAAATTGGTTTTGTGCAGGACGGGATAGGTTATTAATTTTTAATACGTTTTCATTTTCAATTTTGTTTTTTTTATATTTATTGGTGTTTATTTCATGTCCAACCATCATTTGAGAAAAAGACTTAGCTGTATGGTCTTTTGTTTCCACTGTTGATACGTTTTTACCTCTTCTGAGTATAGTAGCTCTTGAAGTAAGCGACCTTACCTCCTCAAGCTTGTGAGTAATGAATAAAATTGAACACCCACTTTTTGACAACTTCTCCAAAACTTCAAATAATTTAGAGATTTCCTGTGGCGTCAACACTGATGTTGGCTCATCCATTATTAATAACTCAGGATTTTGCAGTAAGCACCTTATGATCTCGACCCTTTGCTGCTCTCCTACTGAGAGATTAAAAACCCTTGATCTAGGGTCAATTTGCAATCCATACTCATTAGAAATTTCTTTAATTCTTTTCTCTAAATCATCAGATTGGTTCTTTTCAGGAAGTGCAAGAGATATGTTTTCTAATACAGTTAATGCTTCAAACAATGAAAAGTGTTGGAAAACCATTCCAATACCCAACTCCCTAGCATGCTTTGGTCCATTGATTTCAATTATTTCATTTTTCCAAATAACGTTACCGCTATCTGGCTTTAACAAACCGTAAATAATCTTTACAAATGTTGATTTGCCAGCTCCATTTTCACCTAATAAAGCATGTATTTCACCTTTAGAAATTGAAAAGTTAACATTATCATTAGCTTTAAAATCACCAAAAATTTTTGTTATATTTTCACCAGATAATAAAACTTCGGTATGCGGCATTCTGAAAACTCTAAAAATTGATACTCAATGAATACGTTCTTTCTTTATTAGTGTAAAGAAAGAGTATATAAATTTATTTATGTTAGGTTACAAAAAGGAATTTTTTTTTGGAATTTATGAAAAATCTGACTGGATAATTTCTGAAACATATAAAAGATGCAAAGAATTTCAGAATATTGATGAATTTAAAGATGAGCTTATAAGTACAGTAAGCAATTCAACTACTGAAAAAAAAATATTATTGCTTAAGTCACACCCTCAGTTAACTGGAAAAATCTCTATTAAAAATTTAACAAAAGAATCATTTAATGAACAAAATTCTGCTGGTTTACAAAATTGTTCCCAAGAGGAATTTGAAGAACTTCACTCACTAAACGCCTCTTATAATGAAAAATTTAAATTCCCATTTATTATTGCTGTTACTGGACTTAATGTAACAAAAATACTAGAACAATTCAGAATACGAGTTTCAAATAATTATCTTGAAGAGTTAAATGAAGCTATTTTTCAAGTTCATAAAATTGCCGAAATTCGTATAAAACAAAAAATTAATTTAACGGAAAAGTAATGTCTAATTTAACCACCCATGTACTAGACACGTCACAAGGCAAACCAGCTGAAGGAATGAAAGTACAGTTATTTAAAATTGAGGATAAAAAATCTGTTCAATTAGCTGAAGTAATTACAAACAAGGATGGCCGAGTTGATCAAAAGCTTTTAAAATCTGAAAATAATATTGGGATATATGAGCTTCGTTTCTTTGCAGGCGATTATTTTAATAAAGAAAATTTACAGTTAACAAAAATTAAATTTTTAGATGAAATTACAATAAGATTTGGTATTTCAGACGATACACATTACCATGTTCCTCTTTTAATTTCTCCCTATGGATATTCAACCTATAGAGGCAGTTAATGGATATACTTTTTCTATGGGCAGAAGTTTTAGTTAGGTGGCTTCACGTTGTGGCTGGTATAGCTTGGATTGGCAGTTCATTTTATTTTATTGCACTTGATTACAGCCTTAACGATAAAAACAAACTACCACCAAAGGCTTTTGGTGAAGCTTGGCAAGTGCATGGAGGTGGTTTCTATCATTTAGTAAAGTATCTTGTTGCACCAAAAAATTTACCAGATGAACTTACCTGGTTTAAATGGGAAGCTTACACTACATGGATCTCAGGCTTCTTTTTGCTCATTTTAGTATATTACTCACATTCACAATTATACTTAATCGATACTTTTAAACTAGAAATTAATGAATTTCAGGCAATTTGTATTTCACTACTAGGAATTGTTGTTGGATGGGTAATTTATGACTTTATTTGCCGTTCTAAAATAGGTGACAATACAGTAACTTTATCTGCGGTTGTTTATATTTTCATAGTTTTGTGCGCTTATTTTTATAGTGAAATATTCAGTGGTAGAGGAGCATTTACTCAGTTAGGAGTAATGATTGGGACAATTATGGTAGCAAATGTTGCAATGGTAATTATTCCCGGTCAAAAAAAAGTAGTAAATGCATTAATTAAAGGAAACAAACCTGATCCAATTCATGGTATTAGAGCAAAACAAAGATCTCTTCATAATAATTACCTAACTCTGCCGGTAATATTTGTAATGCTTGCAGGCCATTATCCAATGGTATTTGCTACAAAATTTAGTTGGCTAATTTTGGCTATTGTAATCGTAATTGGAGCTCTTATTAGACATTTTTTTAATTCAAGGCACGCTAAGAAAAAAACACCATGGTGGACTTGGGTTTTATCAACAATATTAATAGTATTCATTATATATTTATCAAATGTAGGTAAACCAGATATATCTGATGATGAAAAATTAGCAAGCTTGCAGAAAGATATTAATCACGAAATTTTATTAAATGCCGCTGAAGTTGTTGAGGTTCATTGTGCAATGTGCCATGCTAAATATCCTTCATGGGAAAGAATGAGCAGACCACCTAAAGGTTTAATTTTGGCCAATAAAGACGACATAATTTTAAATATAGACAGCTTATATCAGCAGGTTGTTTTATCAAATGCAATGCCACCAGGAAACATTACATGGATGGAATACACCGAACGTGAAACTATTAAACTATTATATCAAGAGATTTTAAAAATAAGGAATACAACCAGTTTATGGCAACAATTAAAAGAGATTTTGTAGGTTACGGAAATAACTACCCTGTTTTTAAGTGGCCTAATAATGCAAAATTAGCCGTACAATTTGTATTAAATTATGAAGAAGGTGCGGAAAATTGTATTTTAAATGGTGATAATTCATCGGAAACATTTTTATCTGAGATTATTGGAGCCCCCGCATATGAAAATGCAAGGCATATGTCTATGGAATCTATTTATGAGTATGGCTCAAGGGCTGGAGTATGGAGAATATTAGATTTATTTCGAATAAATAATATACCTATCACTGTTTTTGGAGTAGCAAAAGCACTTGAACAAAATCCTCTCTTTTGTGAACAAATCCAAAAGGATAACCATGAAGTTTGTTGCCATGGACTAAAATGGATCAACTATCATGGGATCCCAAAAGATATAGAAAGAACTCATATGCAGGAGGCTATTGAGCTTCAAATAAAAATGTGTGGCTCCCGCCCTTTGGGTTGGTATACTGGACGAACTTCTGAAAATACAAGGAAATTAGTAGCTGAAGAAGGAGGTTTTTTATATGACTCAGACGATTACAGTGATGATCTTCCTTTCTGGAGCAAAGTAGAAAGCAAACCTCATCTAATAATTCCTTATACTTTAGACGTAAATGATATGAGATTTGCCACTAATCAAGGATTTAATACATCTGATCATTTTTTTAATTACTTAATGGATACATTTAATACCCTTTACAATGAAGGAAGCACTCACCCTAAAATGATGTCAATTGGTTTACATTGCAGACTTATTGGAAGACCGGGCAGGTTTCAGAGTTTAAAGAAATTCATTGAACATATAATAAATTTTGACAATATATGGATAACAAAAAGAGAAGATATAGCTAAATTCTGGATTAAAAACTTTCCTTACGATGGAGAAAATAATTGAGCGATAAGATTTCAACATTAGTAAATTTAATTTCTCCAAAAATTGGCTCACATGGTGTTTATGCCAATGATGAGTTTTTTGCTCCTTTAGAAAGAATGCTATCAGAAACTGATCCAATATTTATACCTGACAAATATGATAATCATGGTAAATGGATGGATGGATGGGAAACAAGAAGAAGAAGAACACCAGGCTTCGACTGGTGTTTAATAAAATTAGGTTGCCCAGGAACAATAAAAAAAATAGAAATTAATACAAAGTTTTTTACTGGAAATTACCCTCCTTACGCTGAAATTGAAGGTATTTATTCAGAAGAACAACCTGATGAGAATGATGAAAACTGGAAAACTATTTTAAATAAAAAAAGTATTCAAGGTGACGCCGTAAATAATTTTAATGCTGAAAATGAAAGTATTTTTAATTGGGTAAAGTTAAAAATTTTTCCTGATGGAGGTGTGGCAAGACTGAGATTATGGGGTGATGTTTTTGTTGATTGGGATAAAATATCAAAAAAACAAATATTAGAACTTTCAGCCTTAAATAATGGTGGAAAAATTATATCATATAATAATGCACACTATGGAGACGTTTCTGCAATTCTTTCGTATGGCAGAGGAAAAAACATGGGAGACGGGTGGGAAACGAGAAGAAGAAGAGAGCCAGGAAATGACTGGTTAATAATTAAATTAGGGAAAAAGAGTTTTTTAACTAAAGCGGAAGTTGATACGGCTTTTTTTAAGGGTAACTATCCAGAAAGTTGCTCTATTCAAGCCATCAATACCGATGATATAAGCAAAGTTAAAGATGAAGATTGGTTAACTATTATTCCAAAATCAATTTTACATGCTGATAAGGTACACAAATTTTCAATTAGCACGAAGTTTCATAGCACTGAATTTAGTCATATAAAATTAAATATATTTCCTGATGGTGGTGTATCAAGATTGAGAATTTTTGGTCATATTTAATTAAATCAAGGTTAAAAGTTGGAAATTACAATTGAAAAACTTACAAAGGAAAAATTTCAAGAATTTGGAGATGTCTTGTCACTTAAAGACAATTATACCTATAAAAAAATAAATAATGGGTATACCAATAGATATGATTTAAGTAAATTTATTACAAATGAAAAAGAAATTAATAATAATATTTCTATTTCTATTTTTCAGGGTCTTCAAAGACCAAGTCCATTAATTATAAATATGTTAGAATGCCACCCAATTGCAAGTCAGTCATTTATGCCTTTACAAAATGGGGATTGGCTAATAATTGTCTCCAAGGGCAACTCAAAAAAGCCAAATTTAGATAATTTGAAATGCTTTATTGCAAACACTCATCATGGTGTTAATTACTATCCAGGAACTTGGCATCATCCGCTTATAACACTCGAAAAAAAACAAGATTTTTTAGTTGTGGACAGAGATAATATTGAAAAAGAAAATCTTACCGAATTTTGGTTTGATGATATTGTAATTAAATACTAAATTACTCTTATGAAAAAAAATCATATTATATTAAACGATAATGAAATTGATATATCAAAATCAGACCCAAACTCTTCCTTATTAGATTGGATAAGACTTGAAAAACAACTCCATGGAACAAAAGAGGGATGCTCTGAGGGAGATTGCGGCGCTTGCAGTATACTTTTATCACCCGTCAATGGAGGAAAGCTACGGCCTGCGAATTCATGCTTATTAAAATTAGGACAGGTTGTAGGGTCTTCTGTTTATACAGTTGAAGGATTAGGATCTAAAAAATTACCCTCACCGATACAAAAATCATTGACTAAATACGGTGGAAGCCAATGTGGTTTTTGTACACCTGGCTTTGTAATTGCTATCACTAGTTTATTAAACCATAAAGAAAAACCAACTGAGATGGATATACACGACGCTTTAGCGGGTAATTTATGCAGATGCACGGGTTACAGACCTATTGTAGAGGCTATAGAAAAAATTGATGGTGATATTCATTTACCAGAGTGCTCGAAGTGGTCAAAGTGCATGAATTCAATAAGTGAAACCGCGAGCTTTTTTTATCCTGCATCAGTTGAAGAAGCATATGAACTATCTTACAAGAATGATAATACCTTTTATTTATCAGGTGGAACTGATCTAAATCTTAGTGAGATTTCTCCAAGCATGAGGCCTAACTATATACTACTTAATAGGATACCAAGTTTAAATAAAATACAAGAAAAAAACAATGAAATTCATATAGGTGCGTCAGTTACTTTAGAAGATACTTTACCTTATTTTGTAAAATTTTTCCCTCCTTTTGCAGAAATTATTAGAAGATTTGGCTCTTCGCAAATTCGTTCACAAGCTACAATTGCTGGAAATCTTTGTACGGCATCACCAATTGGAGATACAGCACCATCATTAATGGCCTTAGGTGCTTCAGTTGAAATATTTTCAAATAAAAAATTTAAATATTTAGCTGTTGAAGACTTATTTACAGATTACAGAAAAACAGTTCTAAATCCAAACGATATAATTACATCAATAATAATACCTCTTCCAGAAAAAGAAAAATTTTATTATGCTTGGAAGGTATCTAAAAGACATGATCAAGATATATCCACGACATCCATTGGAGCTTTAGTAAATATAAATAAAAACAAAGTTATCCAATCATGTAGAATTTGCTTTGGCGGCCTATCTGCTACTCCATTAAGAAACAGAAAACTTGAAGATACTCTAATAGGAAAAGATATTAATTTTGCTATGGATGAAGCCGAAAGAGTAACTAAAAAGACTATCAAACCATTATCAGATTTAAGAGGGAGCTCTGATTACAGAGCTGATTTAGCAGTTGGTCTAGTAAAAAGACTTCTATTAAGCCTTTCAAATCAAAAATTGAATTTAGAAGTCACAAGAGTTCAATAAAATGAATGAAATTTCAAATAACATTTTAGGAAAATCAATACATCATGATAGCTCATTAAGACAAGCTACTGGAGAAGCTAAATATATTGACGACATATCAATACCAAAAGATACACTACACTTAGCACTTGTATTAAGTAAAAGTGCTACTGGCAAGATTAAAAGTCTCAATATTGAAAAAGCAATGGCAATTAATGGTGTTTATAAAGTTCTGACTTCTGAGGATATACCAGGTAAAAATCAAATTGGTCCAATAATCCATAATGAACCTGCCTTAGCTCAAAACAGAGTTGAATATATAGGCCAACCAATTGCAGTTGTAATTGCTAAAGACCATAATACTGCACAAAAAGCTGCAAAATTAGTTAATATAGAAATTTTAGATGATGAGGAGCCAATATTTGATTTAAAAATTGCAATGAAACGAAACTCTCTTGTAATGCCTAAAATGCTTTTAAAAAAGGGAGATGCATTAAAAAAGATCAATAATTCAGAATATGTAATTGAAGACGAAATCACAATTGGAGGTCAAGATCATTTTTATCTAGAGGGCCAAATATCACTGGTCATTCCTGATGAAGATAATAAATTTACAGTTTGGTCCTCTACACAACATCCTACAGAGGTTCAACACTGTGTTGCAAATGTACTAGGCATTTCTCAAGCAAAAGTTACATCAAAAGTTAGACGCTTAGGAGGTGGCTTTGGAGGCAAAGAAAGTCAAGCAAGTATAATTGCAAGTATTACAGCATTATGTTCCTGGTATTTTGGGAAGCCAGCTAAATTAAGACTAACTAGACACGATGACATGCTTGCTACTGGCAAAAGACATGATTTTTTATCTCTTTATAAAGTTGGGTTTAATTCAGATGGTAGGATACAAGGTCTCGAGGTTAATCTTTTAAGCAGAGCTGGCAATGTTGCTGATTTGTCTGGTCCAGTTATGACTAGAGCAATGACACATATTGATAATTGCTATTCTTTAAAAAATGTAACAATCAATGGTTATTGCTGCAAAACTAATACTGTTTCAAATACAGCATTTAGAGGTTTTGGTGGACCCCAAGGCATAATAACTATTGAAACAATTATTGATAGCATTGCTCGAAAACTTATTAGGCCAATAGAAGAAATAAGAAATATTAATTTATATTCAAAAGATAATGGCCTTAAAACTCCTTACGGGCAAATTGTAAATGATAGTGATCGTTACAATAAAGTTTGGGATCGTGTTTGTGAAATTTCCAATTTACAAAAAATTAAAAAAAATGTCGAAGAGTATAATCTTCAACAAAAGGAAGTTGGGTCGCCTTTGAGAAAAGGAGTATCGTCAACATTAATAAAATTTGGGATATCATTTAATAAAACTGAGTTGAATCAAGCTGGCGCTTTAGTACATGTATATACAGATGGAAGTATAAGACTTGGTCATGGTGGAACTGAGATGGGCCAAGGTCTATTTATAAAAATTGCTCAAGTAGTAGCAGACGTATTTTCAGTATCAATAGACAGGATAGAACTAGCAACTACCACAACATCTGAAGTACCAAACACTTCGGCGACCGCTGCTTCGTCGGGTTCGGACATAAATGGTATGGCAGCTTATGATGCAGCAATTAAGATTAAAAAAAGAATGGCAAAAGTTGCATCACAACACTTTGAAGCACCAATCAAAGAAATATATTTTGAAGATGAATTAATAAAGTGTAGGAACAAAACTATATCTTTCGCTGAATTAGCCCAACTTACATGGAGTAAAAGAGTGTCATTATCTTCAACTGGCTTTTATAAAACTCCAAAGATACACTGGGATCAAAATACTATGCAAGGTAATCCATTTTTTTATTTCACTTGGGGCGCTTCTATTTCTGAGGTTGTTATTGATGCTTTTACAGGCGAGAGCAACATTTTAAGTGCAAATATTGTTCAAGATTGTGGAACATCTTTAAACCCTTCAATCGATATTGGACAGATTGAAGGAGCCTTCATTCAAGGACTTGGATGGCTCACTTGTGAAGAGCTTTATTGGAATGATAAAGGCAGGCTAATGACAATCGGTCCATCAACTTACAAAATTCCTGGAAGCCGTGATATACCAAATAAACTAAATGTAGAACTTCTTGAGAACTCGCCAAATATAGAAAAAACAATATTCAGATCTAAAGCAGTTGGAGAACCACCTCTCATGCTAGCGATATCTTCATGGCTCGCAATTCGAGATGCTATTTCTAATTATAGGGGAGATAATATTGTCAATCTTAATGCGCCCGCTACCCCAGAAGAAATTTTAAAGTCAATTAACTCATAATTTTTGTAACAAGCTTGGTATCTCTGAAATCGAATTTAAAACAATATCTGCTTTTTTCTCAAGCTCTGATCTTCCCAAAGGGCCAGTTAAAACAGCTACAGTAGTCATTCCAATTTTATTTCCTGACTCAATGTCTGCCATACTGTCACCGACCATAATGACTTCATTAGCTAATAAGCTTGTTTCTCTCAAAAATTCTTTTTGCATACCGGTACCAGGTTTAAAACCAAAACCACTATCAAAACCATATATGTAACTAAAGAAACGCTTTATATTATTTTCTACTAATTGATTAAGTGCACTTGAAACGCTATCATTTGTGGCAACACCCATTATAATATTCTTTTCTTGAATTTGTTCCAAAGTTTCTAATAGATTATCTACAGGCTTTCCATCAACCGACATTGATTTTTTTGAGAGCCACTTAATAAGATTTTCCTCTTCAAAGTTAGGAAGCAATGAAAGCATAATTCTAATTGTCTCGCCCTCAGTACCAGCAATAAAGGGACTGTTTTTATAAAAAGTTTTTGTTTTATAATCATAATTTAATAAATTAGCTAATTCCACTAGAAGATCATGTTTTCCATCTGATAATTCGAATAGAACATCATAAAACCATGGGCCCCATGTTTCATTAAAATGAAATAAAGTTCCATCTTTATCAAATAATATTGCCTTTATTGTCATAAAAAAATAACCTTAATATTATAAGGTTAAAGTAATGGAATTTAAAATTTTTTACCACGATATTTTTGAAAGGCATTTAGTGCCAATTGGTCATCCAGAAAGGCCAGATAGAATTATTAATTTGAATAAACTAATTAAAAACCTTTTTCCAAATCAAATACAAAAAATTAAATCACAAAAAGTAATTAAAAACATATTAAAGGTCCACACAAAAGAATACATTAAAAATCTTTTCAACCTGAAGCCAGAAAATGATATTTTACAAATCGATGCAGATACTTATATTTCTTTAAATTCATTGAAGGCTGCAGAAACTGCTGTTTGTGGAATTATTCAAGCAGTTGACTTCGTTATGAAAACAAATAATTCAAAATCATTTGTTTGCTCTCGCCCTCCTGGTCACCATGCAGAGCCTGATAAAGCTATGGGTTTTTGCATATTTTCAAATGCAGCTATTGGAGCAAAATATGCTCTTGATACATACAACCTAAAAAAGGTTGCAGTTCTTGATTTTGATGTACATCACGGAAATGGAACACAAAGTTTTTTTGAAAAAAATCAAAAAAATTTAATTTTTGCTTCTACACATGAAATGCCTTTGTTCCCTGGCACTGGTTACAAAGAGGAGACCGGATTAGGCAATATTATAAATGAGCCAATTGCACCTTCATTAGATGGCAAATCTTTTCTAAAAATTTGGCAAAACAAAATATTGCCTAAAATAGAATATTACAATCCTGAGTTATTAATTTTGTCAGCTGGATTTGATGCACACAAAGACGATACAATTTCATCAATAAATTTAAAAAGTGAGGATTATTTAGACTTAACTGAAATGATTTGTAAGTTTGCTAATCAAAATTGTGATGGAAGAATAGTTAGCATTTTAGAAGGAGGTTATAATTTAGATGCTTTAACTGAATCAGTTAAACTTCATTTGCAATCATTGTTATCAAGCGTGTAAAGCATTTTTCATACTTTCATTAATGTAAATCTCTCTCAACCTTAGAGACTGTTTTCCTGGTCTACCGTCTCCAATTTTTTGATTGTCAATCTCAACCACAGGCCCAATAAACGTAGTTGCAGAGGATACAAAAGCCTCTGCAGCTTTCTTCGCCTCGTCAATTGTAAAGGGTCTTTCTTCAATTTTAATTTGAGCTTCTTTAGCATACCTTAAAATTGATCTTCTAGTTACTCCAGCTAAAATATCATTTGATAAATTTCTTGTAATTAAGACATTATCCTTTGTAATAATATATGCGTTATTAGATGTACCTTCAGTTATAAAACCATCTTGTATCATCCAAGCATCATCTTTATTTTTTTTCTTAGCCATCATTTTACACATTGAAGGGGCTAATAATTGGACTGTTTTAATGTCTCTTCTTCCCCAACGCATATCTGGAACAGAGATAACTTTTAAACCAGTTTTTGCAATATTAGATTCTGCTAAAGATTTAACTTGCGTAAATAAAACCAAAGTTGGTTTCACACTCTCATCAGGATAATCAAAGCTTCGATCATCTTCACCTCTTGTGACTTGAAGATAAATTAAACCTTCTTTAAGTGTATTTTTCTTAATTAAATCAAAATGAATATCCAACAATTCAGTTTCAGAAATAGGAAATTTCATATCAAGTTCTTTTAGAGATCTTTCAAGCCTTTTAACATGGCCATCCCACTCTAAAATTTTTCCATCAATAACAGCAGTTACTTCATAGACAGCATCTGCAAAAAGAAAACCACGGTCAAAAACAGAAACTTTTGCCTTGTCTTCATCTACAAAACTACCATTAACATATACAACTCTTTTTTTCATTTAATTAACCCCATAATTCAGTTGAAGCTGGTTGAATTTCACTATTTTTATAAATTAGATTGTGCTTCCTGTCTTCAGACATAAGCAAAGGCCCGTCCAAATCAACCCATTTTACATTTTGTGCTAAAATTAATGCTGGAGCCATAGCCAGAGAAGTTCCAACCATGCAACCTACCATGATATCAAATTTTTTTGTTTTGGCTTTTTCTTTAAGTTTCAATGCTTCTGTTAAACCCCCTGTTTTATCAAGTTTGATATTTATAACATCATATTTTCCAATACATTTTTCTAAATCAGAACTGTCATGACAACTTTCATCTGCGCAAATTGGAATAGGTCTTTCTACATTCATTAAATAATCATCTTTTGAAGATGCAAAAGGCTGTTCTATCATTTTAATTTCAGCATCAACAAAATGAGGTATTAGTTTTTTATAATCTTCTAATGACCACCCCTCATTAGCATCAATAATTATTTTAGCTTCAGGAGCAGCTTTTCTTATCAGACTAATTCTATTAAGATCTTCTTCGCCACCACCTAACTTAATTTTTAAAACTGGTAGATGAGAATTATTTCTAGCCTCCTCTGCCATTCTTTCTGCTGTGTCCAGAGATAAAGTAAAAGATGTTGTAACTGGTGCAATATTAATATTTGTAAGTTGAGCTACTGTTGTTGATTTAATTTTTGCTTGCCAGTCCCAGAAAGCGCAATCAATTGCGTTTCTTGCAGCGCCAGCAGGAAGGTGCTTATCAATTTCTATTAATTTAGAAAATTCATTAACTGTATTTATCTGATTGATAACACTTTGAACAGTTTCATTATATCTTTGATAGGGTACACATTCTCCAAATCCAGAAAAACCATCTTTAGTAATTTTTACAGTGACTACTTCTGCAAAAGATCTAGAACCTCTAGAAATAGTAAAAACCTTCTTAAGTGGAAAAACTTCTGCTTTTACATCAATTAACATAAGCTAAAAGTTAGCTAATTCTTCGGCAAGTCTTTTTGTTCCAGTTAAAACCGGGTCAACAGTTGGCAATTTCATCTCTTTTTCAACTTTACTTAAATACTCCATTGCTTCATCTTTTTTCATACTTGAAGTATTTATGGAGACACCAACTACCCTTGCATTATTATTTACTACTTTAGCCATTTTTAGAGCCATATTTTCTAATTCCTTTAAACTTGGTAAAGAGTACTCTGGGAGACCCCTCATATGTTCTCGAGTAGGCTCATGGCATAAAATTAGCGCATCAGGTTGTCCACCATGGATTAAAGCCATTGTAACACCTGAATAAGAGGGATGAAATAAACTACCTTGACCTTCTATAATATCCCAATGATCATCATCATTATCTGGAGTAAGGTATTCTATAGAACCGGCCATAAAATCTGCAATTACAGCGTCTAAAGGGACACCATTTCCAGTTATTAAAATACCAGTTTGTCCTGTAGCTCTAAAAGAGGCCTTTAAGCCCATATTTGACATTTCTTTTTCAAGAGCAATAGCTGTATACATTTTACCAATTGAACAATCAGTACCTACTGCTAAACATCTCATGCCCTTTCTTTTTTTGCCATCTGCTATTGGGTAATTAATCGTTGGGACTCTTACATCTATGAGTTGTGTATTGTTAGATTTGGACAGATCAACTAATTCTTTTTCATCTCTCAGTAAGTTATGAAGACCTGAAGCTATATCTAAACCAGATACAATTGCCTCTTTTAGAACTTCCATCCATTTATTTGAAATTAGACCTCCTCTATTAGCTACACCAATTACTAGGGTTTTTGCACCAAGAGACACAGCCTCTTTTACAGAGATGTTTTTTAGTCCCATATCTGCTTTACATCCTGGTAAAGTAATTTGTCCAACAGATATACCTGGTCTCCAATCCTTTATCCCTTGCGCTACTTTTGCTGCCAAAGGATCTGGAGCGTCACCTAAAAATAATACATATGGTTGCTGTATTGTCATAATTATTTCCTCTCAAATAATTAGTATTACAAAATTACTAATTTTGAAATTATATTTTCTATAATTATAAATTTTTTAAATCCACTCTTTTTTAACATCACTTTCTTTCTCTAAAGCAATATTTTTATTTTTTAAAATAGCAAATTCATCAGCAGTCATTAATTGACGAAGGGACCAAATTGAAGCACCTCGTAATAGAGTATTTTCAGATTTAATAAATTTTTTTACATTTTTAATTAGTGTCTTATCACCCGAATTACCTGCTGCTATAAGACAATTTCTCATCATTCTCGTATAGCCAGTTCTTTTAATTGTTGTGCCTGATGTTAATTTTCGAAAACTTTTTTCATCTAATGAAAGCCATTCTTTAAGTGAAATCAAATTAATTTTATTATCCTCATTAAGTTTAATATCATTTACAGTAACTGCAAAATTATTCCAGGGGCAGATTGCTAGACAGTCGTCACATCCAAAAATTCTATTCCCAATGGCTTTTCTAAACTCGGTAGGAATTTGTTCTTTATGCTCAATAGTTAGATAGGAAATACATTTTCTAGCGTCAAGTTTATAAGGCTCAATTATAGCATCTGTCGGACAAATTTTAATACACTTACTACAAGTGCCACAATTGTCGTTATGAGTTGATTGGTAATCTAAATGCTTGTCAATTAGGATAACACCTAAGAGTAACCAAGATCCATATTTTCTACTAACTAAATTTGTATGCTTACCCTGCCAACCAATTCCTGCTGAATGTGCAAGTGGTTTTTCCATTATTGGAGCCGTATCTACAAATACTTTAACTTTTGCTTTTAATTCAGAAACAATTTTACTGGCAATTTGTTTAAGACGACCCTTTAAAACTTTATGATAGTCTTTTCTTCTAGCGTAAACAGCAACATAGGCATTACTATTTTCATTCAATTCTAAAAGTGGATTATTTTGTGGCCCATAATTAAATCCAAAAACAATTGCAGATTTTGCTTCCGGCCATAAATTCTTAGGTGATTTTCTTAAATCTTTTTTTTCTTCAATCCAAGTTAAACTTCCATGATATTTTTTTTGTATAAATTCATCTAACCCTTTTTGATTGAAATTTGTGGTTTGTGCTGGTGTTATACCAACAACATTAAAACCAAATTCATCTGCCAAATTTGTAAAGAATTCGTAATTTTTTATATTTTTCATAAGTTTTATGTCAAGATTCTAAAATATCACCACCAGCCCTTTTTAATAGAAAATTCTCTGAAAAGTTTTCAAAATTCCCATTTTTAATTGATTTCCTTATACCCATCATCATATTTTGGTAAAAGTTTATATTATGATCAGATAAGAGCATAAGGCCTAATATTTCATTAGCTTTAAATAAGTGATGTAAATACGCTCTGCTATAGTTTTTACAAGTGTTACAGTCACATGCTTCGTCAAGTGGCCTTGGATCTTTAGTATGCCTAGCATTTTTTATATTTATTTCACCTCTAGATGTAAAAGCTTGACCATTTCTTCCTGACCGAGTTGGTAAAACACAATCAAACATGTCTATACCTCTTTTAACAGCGCCTATAATATCCTCTGGTTTGCCAACACCCATTAAATATCTTGGTTTGTTTGTATCCATAAATGGCTCGGTGTATTCAATAGTTTCAAACATTTTTTCTTGCCCTTCACCAACAGCTAAACCACCAATAGCGTATCCTGGAAAATTTAAATTACGTAAATGGGTAGCAGAGAGTTCCCTCAATTCCTTGTATGTACCACCTTGAATAATTCCAAAAATTGCATATCCTTCTCTTTCTTTATAAGCACTTAATGATCTATCCGCCCACCTCATTGATAATTCCATAGAGCTTTTTGTATTTTCAAATGATGCAGGCAATTGGATACACTCATCAAAACACATTGTAATCGTTGAACCTAATAAATGTTGTATTTGGATACTTTTTTCAGGAGTTAAGAAAAACTTTGATCCATCTAGTTGAGATTTAAAAGTAACTCCTTCTTCATTGATTGTTCTTAAATTCCCTAGAGACATTACTTGAAAACCACCAGAGTCAGTTAACAATGGTCCATCCCAATTCATAAATTTTCTTACACCACCAAGTTGATTTATAATATTTTCTCCAGGACGAAGCATTAGATGATAAGTATTTGCTAAAATAATTTGTGAATTACTCTTCTTAATATCATCAACTCTTAATGCTTTTACAGTTGCTGCTGTTCCAACTGGCATAAATACAGGAGTATCTATTTCACCATGAGCTGTTATTATTTTGCCAAGCCGAGCATTTGCATCATTTTTAATAAGTTTATATTCAAATTTACTCATTTAAAGCCTTAATTAAGCAACAATCACCATAAGAGAAAAACCTGTAGTTATTTTTAATTGCGTATTGATATGCTAATTTAATATTTTTGTATCCTCCGAATGCAGAAACTAACATCATTAAAGTAGACTTAGGCAAATGAAAGTTTGTGAGAAGCATATCTATTACATTAAATTTATAACCTGGTTTAATAAAAATATCTGTATTCCCAGAAAATGGTTTTAAGGAATTTTCTTTTTTATCAAAGGCGGTTTCAAGAATTCTCAAGGTTGTTGTTCCAATAGAAATTACTCTTCCACCACTTTCTTTGCATTTTTTTATTTTTTCAACCACTCTATTTGAAACCTCACCCCATTCAGCATGCATTTTGTGTGTCTCAATTTCTTCTTTTATAGGAAGAAATGTACCTGCGCCTACATGCAAGGTAATATAATCTAAATCAATTTGAGCACTTTTTATTTTATTAATAATACTTTCAGTAAAATGAAGGCCTGCTGTTGGAGCTGCAACGGCACCAATCTTATTAGCAAAAATTGTTTGGTAATTTATTCTATCTAAATTTTTTTCCTCTTTACTTCTCTTTATGTAAGGGGGCAAAGGCATTCTTCCTACTTTAGATATTCTTTCTATTAGTTCCTCATTATTACAGTCAAACATTATGCGTATTTCGCCATAGTCTAATTTTTCTAATATCTTTGCTTTGAAGTTTTCAAATTCAATTACATCTCCCACATTTATTTTTTTTGCTGGCTTTGAAAATGCTAACCAGCTTTTATCAGAATTTTTTTTATGTAAGGTTATCTGAATTGATGTAGTGTTTCTTTTTCCAAATAATTTTGAGGCTAATACTTTAGTATTGTTGCATATAATTAAATCATTTTTTTTTAATAAATCAGGTAAGTCAAAAAAATTTCTATCAATAAATTTATTTTTATTTATTAAAAGTAATTTTGAATTATCTCTAGGTGAAATAGGTTTTTGTGCGATCAAATTAGAAGGCAATTCAAAATCAAAATCAGATATTTTCATTTTAATATATTTGAATTACGCCTTGGATATAATTATTTTCATCAGTAACAACTAATGCCTGGACTTTTGCTTCTAACATCTTATTTTTTGCATCAATCATCAATTTATCTTTAGTAATAGTAAGAGGATTAGTAGTCATTATATTTTCAGCTTTAACAGATGATAAATTTTGATTTTCTAGAAGCAACCTTCTTAAATCACCATCTGTTATTATACCTTGTAAGTAATTATTTTTATGAATAATTGCCAGACCCAATTTACTTTCTGTCATTACAATTATTGCATCACTAATAAATTGATCATTGTTTATCAAAGGTAGCTTAGTAGAAATCATATTATCAGCTACTGTTTGAGTTAGTCCCTTTCCTAAACTACCACCTGGATGAGTTAAAGCAAAATCCTCTTCTGCAAAGCCTCTAGCATTCATAACTGATACTGACAAAGCGTCTCCTGCAGTCATTGTTAGCATTGCAGAGGTAGTTGGAGCTAAATTTAGTGGGCATGCTTCTCTGTCAATAGAAACATCAATATTTGCCGTAGCAAAATTTGCGAGAGAACTATCTTTCTTACCTGTCAGAGAAATAATATTGTTTCCTATTTTTTTTAAGGATGGTAACAATTTTAAAACTTCTTCAGTTTCACCAGAATATGAAATCAAAATAATTACATCTTCTGATTTTATCATTCCTAAATCACCATGAATTGCTTCAGCTGGATGAAGAAACAAGCTAGGAGTGCCTGTAGAAGCTAATGTTGCTGAAATCTTTCTACCAACATGGCCTGATTTGCCAATTCCACTTACAACGACATGACCTTTTGAATTTAATATTAATTCAACAGCTTTATCAAACTCAATGTTTGAATTTTGGACAAATCTGTCTATAGCATCTTTATAAGAAGAGCAAAGATCTTTAAGAATATTTTTATATGAAGTCTGCTTCATTTTATACCTTTGCTAAACATATCTTCTGCTAATTTAAGGTCATCAGGCGTATTAACATTAAAAAATTGATCAAAACTTGATGTGAAATGTACCTCTACAGGGGTATATTTTTGAGTAAATATATCAATTTTTCGAATATTATTTTTTAGAGAATTTTTCAAATCATTTTTTAGTGAAATATGCCAAATAGCAAAAACTGGGTGGTTTCTTCCATTAGAATTTGCTACGCCAACTAACCTATTGTTTTTATTTACACTTTCAAATAATTTATCAACTAAGTTTTCAGGAAAGAATGGTGTATCAATTGGTAAACTCACAACCCATTCAATATTATTATCTTGTTTATCAAACCATTCCAACCCTGACAAAATACCAGCTAATGGACCTTGAAAATTTGGAATAGTATCGTTAATAATATTCAAATTATAATCTTTAAAATTATTTGCATCTCGATTTGTATTTAATACAATTTTATTATTGTCTATTTTTAATTTATCTAGAATTAACTGAAGAAGAGTTTTATTATTGATCCTTAACAAAGCTTTATCAATGCCGTTCATTCTAGATGACTTGCCACCAGCTAAAAGAACACACCCAATCATAAATATTCGCCTATGTAATATTTTTTAATCATAAATAACACGATGATTTCCTGAGAGTAAAATAAATCTTTTTCCTTTCATTCTGCCAATTAGAGATAGTTTTGCTTCATTAGCGAGTGAAACACCACTTTCAGTAAAGCCAGAACGAGATAGTAGTATTGGTATTTCCATTTGAACTGTTTTAATTACCATTTCAGAAGTTAGTCTTCCTGTAGTATAAAAAATTTTATCCCTACCATTTATATCATTTAAAAACATCCAACCAGCAATTTTATCAACAGCATTATGCCTGCCCACATCTTCAACATATGCTAGGATATTTTCTTTATAACAAAGTGCACAACCGTGAATTGCACCAGCTTTAATATATAAACTTGGAATTTCAGTAATTTTTTTTGAAATATTAATCATCCAACTGGTCTTAATGAAATTATCATCATTTAATTTTACGTCATAAAATGTTTCCATCATATCGCCGTAAACAGTGCCTACTGCACAACCACTTGTTCTTATTTTTTTTGTAAGTTTTTTTTCATAGTTGGTTTTTCTTTTTGTACGAATTACAACAACATCTAACTCATCATCATAATCGATTTCTTCAATTACATCTTTTTTATTTAACATATTTTGATTAAGAAGATATCCTACAGCCAACTCTTTTGGCATATCGCCCAAAGACATAGTTGTTACAATTTCTTGGGAATTTAGAAATATAGTGAAGGGTTTTTCAGTGACTACATCAACTTCAATTTTCTCATTAAGTTCATTTAAACCAACAACATTTTTTGTGAGGTCCATATCATCAATATTGGGTTTTAATTTTAGAGGATTTAACAAATTTGTATCATTGATTATTTTATCAGTCATAATGTATAATTAACACTGACAATTATAAACGCAAAATTGTAAATGAAAAATTTTTAAAAAATAGCTAAATACTGATTTATGAAATTCCATTTTATCGCATCAGAAAACCCAGAAGCTAAAGAAGCTCTCAAAGTTCTAATAAAAAGATACGATCAAACCAAATTAGAGTTATCAGATGTTATTATTGCAATTGGAGGTGACGGGATGCTTCTTAAAGCTTTAAGAAATAGTATAGAAAAAAATAAGCCCGTTTTTGGCTTGAATAAAGGCAATGTTGGCTTTCTTATGAATGAACTATCTTTTGATAATTTAGAAAATAGAATTCAAACAGCTAGAAAAGTTAAAATGCACCCTCTTTTTATGAGTGCACATAAAATAAATGGTAATATTTTCACTGAATTAGCAGTGAACGAAGTATCAATATTGAGACAAACTCACCAGGCTGCACATTTGAAAATTACTGTAGATAAAAAAGAAAGGTTAAATGAATTGGTTTGTGATGGCATTCTTGTTTCAACACCTATAGGCAGTACAGCTTATAATTTATCAGCAAGAGGACCAATTATTCCATTAAATGCCAACATATTAGCTTTAACTCCAATTAGCTCATTTAGACCTAGAAGGTGGAGAGGAGCATTACTGCCTCAAAGAGTAAAAATTAGAATAGAAGTACTTAACTTTGACACAAGACCAGTTAGTGCGACTGCAGATAACGTAGAGGCTAGAGATATAAAATATATTGAAATATCGACTGATAAAACAAAAAAACTAACTATTCTTCATGATTCAGATCATAGTCTTGATGAAAGAATTATGAAAGAGCAGTTTTTAACATAAATTTTTTTTAACAAAATTATCAATTGCTTTCCAAAATATAACTTTAACTTCTTCTTTTTCATGAATTATATCATGTCTGCATGATGGCAAGTTTATTTCTTCAACGTTACTGAGTTTTTGAACTAATTTTTTTTGTGAACTCGCATCTGTTACTTTCTCATCTTCAGCCAAGAAAAGAAGAACTGGTTGATTAATATTTTTTTTTGTGAGTTTTTTGAAAAATTTATCACAATAAAATATAGCATTTGAAACCCAATTCCAACTTGGACCTTCAGTTTCTAATAATTTATTCTCTTCAAAATAACTAAGTGCTTCTTCTGAAGTTTCTTTACCATAATAGTTTATATTTTCTTCTTTCTTCCAATAATCAGAGGCCTTAGACACGCTATTTTTTACATTTTTACCCGCTAAACCAATAAATGATGCAATAGATGCCAAATTCGTATTTATTCCAATATTTGATAAATTTAAAGGAATAAGAAATTTATTAATTAAAACTGTAAGACCTGCCAATAAATTTGAAATTGGCAACCCCATCATTGGAGCCATTACTATAAACATTGATGGCTGAATAAAAAAATTATCAATCTTTTTTGAATAAATTTGATAATATAAAATTAATAACCCACCTAAAGAATGTCCAAAAAATATTGTTTTTCGATACAAACCAAATTTAAGCGACTTCATTAAAAAGTTCATTGCTTTAAAATAAAGCTCAAAATCTGAAACATGAATTACAGTTGAAGGATTACCAAATCTTGTTGAAAGACCTTGTCCGGGCAAGTCAATAATCGCTACACGAAAATTTTCTTTTGCAAACTTTTCTGCAATAAAATCATACCTCTCTATAAATTCGCTTAACCCTGGTATAATTAAAATATCAGCCTTTATAGCCTTTTTAGATTTTTCGTTAAAATATACTGAACATCTAATTTTAGAAATTTCAAATTTTAACCAAAAAGTCTTTTTATAGACACTGCCCTTTTGCATTAAATATTATTGTGATGATACCGAGAAACTTTCACCACAGCCACAACGCGCAACTTCATTAGGGTTTTTAAAATCAAAACCAGAGCTAAATTTACTTTCACTCCAATCCATCTCAGCTCCAACAAGAAACATTACAGCTGCAGGGTCAATAAAAATAGTAATACCTTTTGTAGATATTGTCTCTTCAAAGTCTTTGGCTGCAGTTGCATACTCTACATTATACTTAAAGCCCGAACAACCAGAAGATTTTACTCCAATTCTAAGGCCCTTTACATTTTCATCGCCTTTATTAATCAGATATTTAACTCTTTCGGCTGCTTTATCTGTTACACTTATAATATTTTTATCAGAAAACATTTAACTCATACTTTATCTGTCACATATCCAAAAGCAATTTAGCATCATCACTCATCATATCTTTTGACCAAGATGGATCCCAAACCAATTTAACTGTAACTTCACCAACTTTGTCAAGAGCGGATACTTTTTCAGATACCTCTTTTGGAAGTTCCCCAGCTACAGGACATGCAGGGGCTGTAAGCGACATCTCAATTTGCACATTACCTCTTTCGCTACAATAAATTTTATATATCAAACCCAAATCATAAATACTTACTGGCAATTCTGGATCAAATATACTTTTTAAAACCTTTACTACTTTGTCTTTATCAACTTTATATTTAACATCAGATAAAGGTTTACCTGATTTAAAAATTGCATCTTCACCAATATTTAAGGAAGAAGGCATAAAATCATTCAATGATAGATCTTTGGTCATATCTAACCTAAAAGTTTTTTTACAGTTTTCAAACCTTCAATTAAAGCATCGACTTCCTCTTCTTTTGAATAAACACCAATCGAAGCTCTTGCAGTTGAAGAGATATTAAAATGTTTCATGAGAGGTTGGGCGCAGTGATGGCCAGCTCTAATAGCAATCCCTTTTTGATCCAAAATTGTTGCAATATCATGAGGGTGCGCACCATCAAAAAGAAAAGAAATCACACCTGATTTATTGCTTGAATTACCAATAATGCTTAATTCCTTTACTTCATTAAGTTTCTCTGTAAAGTGTTTCAAAATTTTTTGCTCATGATCTCTTATGTTTTTCATACCAATTTGCTGTACAAAATCTATAGCCGCACCAAATCCAATAACTTCCGCAATTGGTGGCGTTCCTGCTTCAAACCTGTGAGGTGGATCTGCGTAAGTAGAATTTTCTATATCAACGTTATCAATCATGTCACCACCACCTAAAAAGGGTGGCATTTCCTGTAAAATTGAGAGCCTTCCCCATAGAACTCCAACGCCAGACGGACCATAGAGCTTATGTGAACTAAAGGTATAGAAATCACAATCAATATCTTTAACATCAACCGGCAAGTGAATAGCACCCTGACAACCATCAACAATGCAAATAGCATTAACTTCATGAGCTAATTTAGCAATTTCTTTAACTGGAAATACAGTTCCTAAAACGTTGGATACATGAGGTACTGAAATTATTTTTGTTTTTTTATTAATTAATCTTTCCATATCTTTGATATCAAAATTTCCGTCTTTATCTACTGGAACTGCGTGAATTTTTGATCCAGTTTGTTGAGACACTAATTGCCATGGAACTATATTTGCGTGGTGATCTGCTATAGTAATTATGATTTCATCATCAGGTTTTAAAAACTTTCTTCCCCAAGAATTAGCGATAAGATTAATTAGATGTGTAGCCCCAGAACCATAAATAATTTCATTACTATTTGATGCTCCTAAAAAATTTGCAGCTTTTTTTCGCACTTCTTCATATTTAAAAGTTGACTGTTCGCTTAACCAATGAAGTCCTCGGTGAACATTTGAATAAGTTTCTAAATATGCACTATTTAATGCATCAATAACTGCTTTTGGTTTTTGAGCACTCGCGGCACTATCTAAATAAACCAAATCTTTATTATTAACTTTTTTATCCAATATTGGAAATTCTGACCTTATCTTTTTAAAGTCAATCTCATCTGAATTATGACCAAGACCACTCATGCAACTTCTTTCATTTTAAATTCACTTAACCAAAAATCTATTGCTTTTTCTAATTTATCAGAAAGGTAATCATTTTGTATTTCTTCTACAACTTCATTTAAATATGCTTTGATTAATAATTCCCTTGCCATTGAGTGTGAAACTCCCCTGCTCAGCAAATAAAAGAATTGATCTTTATCTAGCTCACCAATAGTAGCTCCATGAGCACATGAAACGTCATCAGCAAAAATCTCAAGCTCGGGTTTAGAATTTGACTCGGCTAGGTTTGACAGTAATAGTGCTCTACTCATTTGCCTGCCATCAGTTTTTTGAGCATTAGGCGCAACCTTTACCCCACCTTGGTATACACCTACGGAACTATCATCTAAAATACCTCTTATTATTTGATTTGAAGAGGTGTTTTCTGCAAGATGATTAACACATGTTGTAATATCTTGATGTTGCTTTTCTCTTCCAAAATAAACACCTATCAAATCATAATTACTATAGTTTTGATTAAGATTTATATTAATATCGCTTCTTGATAAGGTAACACCTTGCTGAGTTAATACCATTTCTAGATTTGAATTTTCAGAAAGATTGCCCTCAATTAATGAAACAAAATTAGATGCGTTTAGAGATTTTGAATTGTTAATTACACTCAACCCAAAAGATAAATTTGATTCTTTTCCAACATCAATTGCAATTAAAGGAGTACAAAGTGAGCTGGATGATAAAGAAAATTCTAAAGCTAAGTTGCATTCAACATTTTCTGGAACTTTAATAATAATTAATGAACTCGACCATATACCTGCATCAATACTTGATTTAATATCAATAGTTTCTTTTTTGCTTGTATTTTTAGGAACTAAAATTTCAAAAGCGTTACTTATATGTGCCAATATGACACGTGACATTTCATTTTTTTGAAAATATTTTGAATTTAAGAATTCAAGATTGTTAATATCAATATTATTAATAAATTTATTTTTATTATTTGGTATAAGGTAATTTGAATTATGTTTTAAACTTGAGGTATCTTTTATGAACTTATGTAAAGGTGTCATCTTCCAAGTTTCAATCTTAGAATTAGGCCATCCATGTTCTTTGAAACTTTTCTTAAAAGAGTTACAAAAATCTAAAACTTCATTTGAAGGAGGAGAATTAATTTCCATTTAGAAAACTCTTATAGCCTTCTTTTTCAACTAATTTAGCTAAATCTGGACCACCAGATTCAATAATCTTACCTTTGACCATAATATGAACAAAATCTGGAATAATATGATCTAACAACCTCTGATAATGAGTAATAACAAGCATGCCCCTATCCTTACTTTTTAGGTTTGTAACTCCTTTTCCAACAATTCTTAAAGCATCTACATCTAAACCAGAGTCAGTTTCGTCAAGAACAGCGATTTTTGGATCAAGCAAAGCCATTTGAAGTATTTCAAAGCGTTTTTTTTCACCACCAGAAAATCCAACATTAACAAATCTTTTTAGCATATCCTGTGAAATTTCTAGCTCAGCAGCTTTTTCTCTAATAAGTTTAACTAATTCGATACCTTCTAATTCAGGTAGATTTTTTGCAACCCTTGAAGAATTAATGATTGTTCTTAGAAAAGTCATGCCTGTTACACCAGGCAGCTCTATTGGATATTGAAAAGCTAAAAATAATCCTAATCTAGAACGTTCATCAGCCTCAATATCTAGTATCTCTTTACTATCTAAAAGTACACTGCCTTTACTGACATCATAATCCTCGCGACCTGACAAAACATAGGAAAGGGTTGACTTTCCAGAACCATTTGGCCCCATAATCGCGTGTGTCTCTCCAGCATTTATTTCAAGTGATAAACCATTTAATATTTTTTCATCACCAATTGATGCGTAAAGATCTTCAATTTTTAAAAGACTCATATTCTATTCATAACTTTCAAAATAATTATTAATTTAGCCTACACTACCTTCAAGGCTAATACCTATTAACTTTTGTGCCTCTACTGAAAACTCCATAGGAAGTTCTTTCATAACTTCTTTACAAAAACCATTTACAATCAATGAAACTGCTTCCTCTTCTGATAGACCTCGAGAAAGACAATAAAATAATTGATCCTCACTTATCTTGCTTGTGGTAGCCTCATGCTCAATATTAGCTGAAGGGTTTTTTGATGTAATATAAGGAATAGTATGTGCGCCACATTTATCACCAATTAATAAGCTGTCACATTGAGTAAAATTTCTTGCGTTTTTTGCACCAGGTTGCATCAAAACCTTTCCTCTGTATGTGTTTTGAGATTTACCTGCAGATATCCCCTTTGATATTATTGTTGATTTAGTATTTTTTCCAAGATGAATCATTTTTGTTCCTGTATCAGCTTGCTGAAAGTTATTTGTTATAGCTACAGAATAAAATTCTCCAACTGAGTTATCACCATGTAAAATACATGATGGATATTTCCAAGTAACTGCAGACCCTGTCTCGACTTGTGTCCAGCTAATTTTAGAATTCTTTCCTAAGCAAGACCCTCTTTTTGTAACAAAATTGAAAATACCACCTTTCCCATTCTCATCTCCAGGAAACCAATTTTGGACAGTGGAATACTTGATTTCAGCATTGTCATGAGTAATTAACTCTACAACTGCTGCATGAAGCTGGTTTTCATCTCTTTGTGGCGCCGTACAACCTTCTAAATATGAAACGTAAGAGTCATCATCAGCAATAATTAATGTTCTTTCAAATTGACCAGTATTCTTTTCATTTATTCTAAAATAAGTTGATAATTCCATTGGACATCTTACACCTTTTGGTATGTAAACGAATGAACCATCAGTAAAAACTGCACTATTCAATGCAGAAAAATAATTATCGTGTCGAGGTATAACAGAACCAATATATCTTTTTACTAACTCTGGATGAGTTTTAATAGCTTCACTAATTGGACAAAATATAACACCTTTCTCTTCCAGTTGTTTTCTAAAAGTTGTGACCACAGACACTGAGTCAAATACAGCATCAACTGCGACACCAGCTAATGCTTTTTGCTCATTAAGGGGTATACCAAGCTTTTCGTATGTTTTTAATAATTCAGGATCTACCTCATCTAAACTCTTCAGTTTTTCTGTATTTTTTGGCGCAGAATAATAATAAATGTCCTGATAATCTATTTTTGGATAATTAACTTTAGCCCATTCCGGTTCTTTCATTTTTTTCCAGATTTCAAAAGCTTTAAGTCTCCAATCTAGCATCCACTTAGGCTCATTTTTTTTTGAAGATATTAATCTAATGATATTTTCATTTAAACCTTTAGGTGCCTTATCAACTTCTAAATCAGTTGAAAAACCATATTTATATTTAGACGTAGCCAGATTAACCTGTTCAATAGTCTCTTCTTGAATTGGCAATTATATACTCCAGTTAAGTATGTAATACAGCAGTATCTGTATTTTGGGTTTTAAGAAATTCTTCAGGATTTAGTAAATCACTTAATGAAACACTCTTCAATGCATTTAAAATGGCTTTATTAGCTTTATTCCAATTTCCACTTAGAAGACAAATTGATTGAGTGCTACATAAATCATCTGATTCTTCCAAGCAAGCTATAATCGCTATTGGCCCGTCAATAGCTTCAACTATATCAGCAACATTTATTTCAGTTGGGGCAGTTTCGCAATAATATCCTCCATTAGCTCCTCTACCCGCGTTAATTAAATCAGCTTTATTGAGAAGTTTACAAACCTTAGCAACTGTAGGAACAGGTAAACCTGTATCTACCGAAATTTTCGACGTTGAAAATTTATTAGGGTATCTACTAGATAGCAAACCTAATATAACAACGGCATAATCAGTGATTTTATTAAGTTTTATCATTTTAATTACTCAGTTTTATTAATTTAGATTAATTCTAAAAAAATTCAAGTTTAATAAATTTAATTGATAAAATATTAATTAACTGAGGTGCTTTTTAGTATGTAACGACCATTTAAAACATCGCAGAAAAGTGCATCAACATCAGGATGATGAATAGGACCAGATTCAGAATCAGGTAAAAGGTTTTGCTGACTAACGTAAGCTGAATAAAAAGTTTCAGAGTTTTCAGCAAGCAGATGATAAAAAGGCTGGTCTTTTCTTGGACGACTTTCTTCAGGAATTGACTGATACCATTCTTCCGTATTTGAAAATTCAGGGTCTATATCCACAATAACACCTCTAAATTTGTAAAGTCTATGTTTTACAACATCGCCAATGTTAAAAGCTGGTGAAACAACCAATACATCAGATTGTAAATGAGCATTTTCCATATTATCGATAGTACTAGAATTCATTTAGTCAGTCTTATATTTTATCTGAAACTTTAAGAAATTCCTTACCTCGGTACATTCCAGTCTTTAAATCGATATGATGAGGTCTATGTAATTCTCCAGTATCCTTATCTTCAACGTAGGCATTGTTTTTCAGCCTATCATGTGATCTTCTCATACCTCTTTTGGATGATGAAACTTTACTTTTAGGAACAGCCATTTTTATATCTTTCTTATTAAATTTAAATATTAATTATAGAGGAAGTTGCATCCAATCAGGAATATAAGAACAACTACTAATAATGATAGGTAAAGATAACAATATTATTTTTAAAACGATTTTATTCATTATTTCTACTTTCAATATAATTGGTGGAGCTGGACGGGATCGAACCGACGACCTGAAGCTTGCAAAGCTACCGCTCTCCCAACTGAGCTACAGCCCCTTAATAAAATGATTTTATGCTCACTTTATTGGTAAAAGGTCAAGCAAAAAAAATATTTATTTTAAATTGATTTCTTTTAACCTTTCTTGCAAATAATCATGAGCAGTTGTTCCAGGCTTTAAAATTACTTCATTTCTAGGATGCATAAACATTGGAAGAGAAAACCTAGATACATTTTGAGTTGAGCTTTCAGGATTCACAACTCTATGGCTTGTTGATGGGAAATATCCTCCTGAGGCCATTTGTAACATGTCGCCCACGTTTACTGTGATCATACCTTTATCGACAGGAACCTTATGCCATTTACCATCTTTATCCATTGCTTCAAGACCAGGTTGGCTTCCAGAAACCAAAAGTGTTATAAGATTTATATCTTCATGGGCAGCAGCCCTTATAGCGCCTTTTTCAATTTTTTCTTCTATTGGGGGATAATGCAATACTCTAAGTAAATTTCTATCACTGCCTTTAACCATATTAAAAAGCGATTCTGAAAAAAGTTCTTGAATATTTTCTGGTGTTAGTTCATCTAACCAACCTAAAAGCATGTTTCCTAAATTAGTCAATTGAGTGTATAATGATCTGGTATTTGCAGACAGATAGTTGGGTAAATTACTATTTGGATATACATGAAAGAATTCTTTTAAATCTTTAACAGGATTATCTTTCGCACTTTCGCTTCTAAATGGGAAAAAACCATCTTGTGTGTCTGTATTGAATTTGTAATCGTATTTATCCTTAGAATTAAAGAACTGCTTCCATTCTTCGTATACGTTATCTATAAGTTCGAATGAAATTCCATGATTTTCCATTACAGCGAAACCAGTATTTTGGAATGAAGTAAAAAAATCATTTTTTGCATTTTCATTATTGACGTCTATTCTTTGAATTTTAAACATATAAAGCATCATTGTTTGTTAATTTCATGGATTATTTTTACTGAATTAGCATTTAAATGCAAATAAAAGAAATTGAATGTTTTAAAGTTTAGTGTATGCTAACTTTTAAATATCAACCTAATATAATTAATATTAGCTAAATCAAGTAATGAATTATTTTTCGATAAAACTAGAAAGTGATTTAATCTTAAGAACAATTTTATTAATATTTTTATTATTAGTAGTTGGTTTTTTGCTTAATAATTTTTTAATAAGTTTAGAATTCGAGCTTATTGAAATTATAATAAACAGTATTTCTGATGCATATTTGCAAGTATCTGTTTTTGTAGCAGCTGTATTATTAATATTTTACGGATTTGAAAGTTTATTTGGCATAAACCTTAACAGGAAATTACAAAATAGTGGAATTTATCAAGTGCCTGTAGCTTCAGCACTAGGAGCTTTACCTGGCTGTGGGGGGGCTATCCTTGTTATTACACAATTCACAAAAGGGGGCATAAGCTTTGGTTCAGTTGTTGCTGTATTAACATCAACAATGGGTGATGCAGCTTTCCTTTTAATAGCAAGTGAGCCACAAACAGGGATTTTTATTATTATTCTCGGTTTTGTCGTCGGTGTAATGTCTGGTTGGTTTGTAGATTTGACACATCCAAAAAATTATCTAACCCCTAAAGAAAAAAATATTTCAGTTAATAATAAAAGAGAAAAAGAGATAAGTACAAATTTCAAAATCATTTGGACTGTATTGATCGTACCAGGATTGATTATAGGAATAATGATGGCATTTCAAGTTGATGTGAATGAATACTTTAAAATTGGTTCAATACAGAATATTGCTTCTTTATTTGGATTTTTAGCAGGCTTGTCATTAATTATTTTTCATTTAATTGCTTGTAAAGGCAAGTTTCATAAAAAAACATCACTCGATGGAGGCTCTTCATTTGAGAGAACATATTTAGATACAAACTTTGTAACAATTTGGGTAGTTATTGCATTTTTATTATTTGAATTAATTATTTATTATACAGCTTTTGACTTAAGAAGTGTTTTTAATAGTTACGTTTTTTTAACTCCTTTAATGGCTGTCCTTGTTGGCTTTATTCCTGGATGCGGCCCTCAAATAATTATAACTAGCACCTATCTTATGGGAATAATACCGCTCTCAGCTCAAATTGGAAATGCTATCAGTAATGACGGTGATGCTCTCTTCCCAGTATTAGCAATTTCACCAAAAGTTGGATTAATTGCTACTCTATATAGTGCTGTACCAGCAATAATTGTTAGTTATGGTTATCTTTTAATTTTTGAATAATACACAAATATGATATCTGTGTTTTTATGAAAATTCTTGTCTACGGTATCGGAGCTATGGGCTCTATTTACGCCTCTCTTCTATCGAGGTCAAGTAATGAAGTATTTGTTGTTGACCCTTGGAAAGAACATATATCAGAAATTAAAAAAAATGGTTTAAAGATAGAGGGCGCTAGTGGCAATTATACTTATAAAAATATAAATGCATCATTTTCAATTCCCAAAAAAATAAAATTTGACTTGATAATAATTGCAACTAAAGCGAGTGGTGTAAAGAAAGCTGCTCAAGATATAAAAGAATTTACCAATAATAAAACAATAATTATATCAATTCAAAATGGCATTGGATCGACTGATGATTTAAAATTATATATACCAAAAAATAATATTATTATTGGTGTTGCAGACGGTTTTGGAGCGTCAATTGTAAAACCTGGCCACATTCATCATAATGCAATGAAGTTAATAAGACTTGGTGAATTAGATAATAAAGTAACAGAAAGATTAAATCTAATTTGCGATTTATGGTCAAAAGCTGGATTTAATGTTTTAGCTTATGATAATATAAATCAATTAATTTGGGAAAAATTTATCTGTAACGTTACCTTTAGTGCTCCTTGTACTGTATATGAGTGTTCTGTAGGAGAAATAATTAATAATCATGATTATTGGAAAGTTGCTTCTGGATGTGCACTTGAAGCCTTTGAAATTGCAACGAAGAAAAATATCCCTCTCTCATTTGATGCCCCAATTGAATACGTTAGAAATTTTGGTTTAAAAATGCCTAAAGCTAAGCCATCTATGTATTTAGACCATTTATCAAAAAGAAAATCAGAAATAGACTTTATTAATGGAAGGGTAGAAATTATGGGGGAAGAATTGAATATTAAAACACCATATAATTTTATACTGTCGTCCATTGTAAGGCAAAAAGAACTTGTTTTTTAAGTTCGTTTTTCTGCATAAAAATGACCTGGTCTGTGCTCACCCTTCTCAAGAACTTCAATCATTTTCTTCCAAATATTTATTGTGCCTTCAGCATCCTCAATACCAAGTATTTTAATTAATTTTTCTTTATAAATAGTTGATAAATCATTTAATTCTTTTTTTGCTAAATTTAAATACCATTTATTCCTGTCAGTAAGTTTTATATTTTTAAATCCAGCATTATTAAGGGCATTACCATATCTCTGAAGTGAACACATGTTCATGCTTAGTCCCTCTAATTTTATGTATTCTTGCATTAATTTAGAAGGCGCATTATCATCTATTCTCATCCAGTCACCAACACATAAAAATCCCCCTGGTTTTAAAACTCTATACAAATCCTCTACTAACTTCTCTTTATCAGGAATATGCAAAAATGTATCTTTACTAAATATTACATCAAAAGAAAGATCATCAAATGGCAGTTCACCTGGTTGAATAACCTTAAAATCAACTTTATTTTTTTCTATTAAATTTGATTTAAGCGCGTTAGCTCTTTTAATAACCATTTCCTCAACGTCAACACCCAAAACATAATTTGGTGAATGATTTTTGATAAAATGGAATGCAGCGCTACCACAACCACACCCAATATCTAAAATTTTTTTATTTTTTAATGATTTATCATTTAAAATCAAATCAATTTCAGAAGCACCTCCAGGAGATAAATAACCCTCACCCCATATCATTTCCAGAGTATCAATTTGCTTTTTCCCATATTCACCTTCGTCTGTAATACTCATACATTGACCTCAAAATTTTTATTAAGAAAAATTAAACATATTTGATAAAATAAATAAAATTAAAAAAATCATAAATATAATAATAACGATATTTAAATACTTCCATATTGTTGAATTATTGACATACCTAGAAAAATACTTTGATAAATATCCAATAGTATAAAAAAATAAAAATGAGCTTATAGAAGCACCAATACCAAAGTTAATTTTCTCAAAGATTGTGAAACTTTTAGTCAAATTACCAAAAATGAAAACAGTGTCTGAATATACGTGAGGATTAAGAAAAGTAAATCCAATTAAATTAAAAAGAACAGTTTTGAAATTTATCTTATTATTATTAAATTCGATAACATTATCAGAAAAAATTTCTTTTAATTTTAATCTAATAAAGTTTGCTAAAAATAAAATTAAGAAAAAATTCAATAATAAATTAATATTGTAAGTGAAGTACGTTTCAAAGTAATGGAATAACAAAATCCCTACAAATATTAATAATAAATCAGATAATGAGCAAAAAAAACATACAAAAAAAACAAACTGCTTTTTTAATCCTTGTTCTATTACAAAAAGATTTTGTGGACCTATAACAAGGATAAAACTTAGCCCAGTGAAAAAACCAAAAGTTATAAAATTTAATTCCATATTTTATTTGTAAATAAAGACAATTATTAATTGAAAATATTTTTTTTATTCTTAACTTATAAAAGTGTTAAGTTTAATTAAATACCTTTCTGTTGTATTACTTATATTCTACCCATTTAATTTATTAGCATTTAATAACTCTGATAAAGAAGAATGGCATGAAATTGTTAAACAATATTTTCTAGATTATGAAAACGGTTTAAATGAATATAAAAATAAAAATTATAATAAAGCTTTTCAAATTTTCTTAACTCTTGCTAATTCAGGAGATGCAAGAGCTCAATCAGATATTGCTGGGATGTATTTTAATGGATGGGGTGTAGAAGTTGATTATAAAAAAGCATTTCAATGGTATGAGAAAGCCTCCAAAAATGGAAATACATATGCTCAATATAAGCTTGGTGATATGTATTGGAATGGATTTGGCGTTAAAGTTAATACTGACACAGCACAAATTTGGTGGAAAAAGGCTGCTGATAACGGATATAAGGATGCCCAATTTAATTTACCATATCAGTACTGTCATTTAAATAAACCTCAATGCCAATAAAGATTTATAATTAAAAACTATAATTCAATCTTAAAATTAATTCGTCATCATAAAAGCTATAAATTTTTTTTCCAGGTTTATAATCTATCCATGGTTGACCAGTTCCACAATGAAATTCACGGTCAAATTTATCATAACAAGGCTTTTCTTTGATTGAACCACCAATCTTAAAAGCATTATTAAAGCCAAAAATAAATTTTAAATTTTCTAATTCTTTACTAATCAAAAAACCCATAGAATAAATAGGCTTCACTTCAAGCAAATTACTTTTATAACCATTATCAAAATTGACTGGGAAAATCAGCAAGTTTGAATTTATTTTATATAAAATATTAGTCTTTAAATTGATCTCAGTATTTTGAGATTTATAATAATTTCCAAGATGAAATTTTTCTCCATTAGGAGCTGTAAAATTTCCATCCCAAACATGGGTCTGTAAATAATTACTTGATCCTTTTGTATCTGCAAAAATTATATTATTTCCAGAATAAACAGGCTTAGAAATCAGAGTTAATATTAATGCTATCAGCTTTTTCATTTTGACAATCTTTGTTAATACAATTTGTTGGATAAATTTTCATAGGAATTAGTATATTATTTCCAAAATTATCATTTACATTTGAGCAACCTATTAAAAAAAAAATTAAAATTATAGTTTTTGATATTCTCATTTAGCTATAACCCTGCCTTGTGGGCTCATTGCATTTTCTAAATTGAGCTTCCCATAACCGTAAATATTGTCTGGCCCACTAGCACCTAAATCTGTCGCAGTTTGTAAAAGAACTTGTTTTATTTGAATGCCTGTTAAATTTGGAAACTTTTGCCTAACTAATGCTGCAGCTCCAGAAACTCTAGGAGCTGAAAAAGATGTGCCCGATGCGTCACCACTAAAAAGAACATCATCATGCGCTACAATAAAGTCATTTAACATGTTTCCAGCTTGATAGCTGTAGTTAGCAATTGTACTACTTTGATCACTAAGTGCACCAACAAAAATTGTATCTTCGCCAATTACGTAACCCTGATTTCTAACTCTATTATACACGGTGGCAAAATAATCACATTCAGTTACATATGCAGATCCGCAATACTGTGCTCCATTTCCAGCTGCAAATACAAAAAGCATTTTTTCATTGTAAATTGGCTCTGATTTTTGATTAATACTCATTATTTTACTTGTAACAGCATCAGAAATAATATCGTCCCAATTAGGATTATTGGTACCTGTATAGCTTCCAAATGAGTTTTTTAAAGGTTTTTCAAATCCCCATGAATTATTTACTATATAATATTCATTAGTATTGTAATAATCAAATGCACTATTTGCATTTTGTAGAGTAGTACTGAGATTTCCACTTGGGAGATTAGATAAAATTGTATTAGCCTCTGGAGAAATGCTATTCAAAACTAGTGAAACCCAATCACCGTGACTGTCAATCCTTCCATTTGAATTAAAAGAGTCAAGTATTCCTACTTTAATACCTTTACCAGTCCAACCACTTGACCAAACATTATTTGCAAGTGTATCTCTTGTTGCTATAGGATAAGATAAACCATTATTTAAAGTACTATGGGCTTGACTTAGAGAAGAAAAAGTATTTCCACTTGGTCCATCATAAGGAAGATTTCTCTCAGACCCTAACAATATATTTGAGTTTGCTTGTTCTAAAGATGATGGATTGCCAGTTGTATAATCATATGAAATCTCTAGTGAATTTTTGATTGATGATCCACCTCCACCACATGAAGTCAATAATAATGTAAAAGCCATTAAACTTAAAAACTTATGATTTAAACTGCTCATAAAAAATATATTTTCAAATTAGATTATATGTTTAATCTCGTATTTGAAAATTAAACAAATTTCTATCTACTAATTAGTTACGTATAATGGAAAAAAAAATTAATATTAAAATTGTTGCAGATATTGTTTGTCCTTGGTGCTTTATTGGTTGCAATCATTTAAATGCATCATTGAAATCTAGAAATTTTTATAAATACGAGATTGATTGGCAACCATTTTATCTAAACCCAACAATGCCCTCAAATGGCATAGACAGAAAACAATACTTAAAAAATAAATTTGGCAGCCAAGTAAACTTGATAGAAAGTCAAATTTTAAATGCAGCTGAAAATTATAATATTAAAATCAATTTAGAAAAGATAAATACTACACCAAATACAAGAAAAATCCATAGTGCAATATCTATAATAAAAAAATACAACTTAAATAAATCATACGACTTCGCTTTTAAGATTATGACTGATTATTTTGCTAATGGTAAAGATATAAGAAATGAAACCTATCTAACAAAAACTATCGCAAAATTTAATACCCATAATAAGCATATTACTTTTGGGAACATTAATAATACAGAGAATAAAGAACCATTTTTAAATTTTGATTTTATTAATGGCGTTCCAGTTTTCATTTTTAATGACAAATGGACGTTAAATGGAGCTCAAGCTCCCAAAGTAATAGAAACAATTATTGATATTGCAGCTAAAGACTAAATAAGTAGATCAGATATCATCTTTAATTCTTCTTTTACTAATCTAATTCTTTCATTTTTATTAGACATATTTTTTTTGATTATAATTGACTGATCACTATTAACTAAAATTCTTTCAGAATTTTTTGTAATATATTTTAAAAGATTTTCTGGTTTAGGAAAAATATCATTGTAAAACTTTAAATTAATTCCATTTTTCCCTGCATCAATTTTATAAACATTAGTATTCTTACAATACTGTTTTATATTAATAATTTCTAACAACGTACTTACTTCCTTCGGGAGATTACCAAATCTATCAACCAGCTCTTGTTTAATTATTTCAATCTCTTCCTCAGATTTTAAAACAGCTATTCTTCTATACATCGAAAGTCTTAAAGAAACATCTTCTATGTAACTTTCTGGTATTTTTGATGAAACTCCAATTTGTATTTGAGGAGACCACTCATTTATATTTAAATTTCCTTCAACAGAATTAATCTCTATAGCGGCTTTAAGTAATGATTGGTAAAGTTCTATTCCCACTTCTTTGATATGACCAGATTGCTCTTCACCTAAAAGGTTTCCCGCACCTCTGATATCCATATCGTAAGACGCAAGTGAAAAGCCGGCTCCAAGATTGTCTAATGTTTGCATTACCTCTAACCTTTTTCTGGCATTATTTGTTAACAATGAATCGTCATTTATTATTAAGTACGCATATGCTCTTGCCTTTCCTCTTCCAACTCTACCACGCAATTGATATAATTGAGACAATCCAAACTTATCAGCGTTATAAACAATAATGGTGTTTGCTAACGGTATATCCAATCCTGATTCAATAATATTTGTTGAAAGAAGAATGTTTGCTTTACCTTGTGAAAAACCAATCATTGATTTATCTATTTCTTCAACACTCATTCTACCATGTGCTGTAGCAATTTTTAAATCTGGTAATAATTCCATTAATTTATCATGAACTTTATTTAAATCTTTTATTCGAGGTACAACACAAAATACTAGCCCACCCCTGTGAATTTCTCTTTTTATAGCTTCTTTTAATGTTACATTATCCCAAGTTGAAACAAACGTTCTTATTGAAAGTCTATCAACAGGCGGAGTTGTTATTAGGCTCATAGTCCGCACACCTGAAAGAGACATTTGAAGTGTTCTTGGTATTGGAGTAGCAGTCAATGTTAATACATGCATTGATTGCCTAATGGACTTTAAGTATTCTTTTTGTGCAACACCAAAATGTTGTTCTTCATCGATTATAAGGAGCAATAAATTATTAAATACAATTTTTTTAGATAATAACGAATGGGTTCCAATAATAATTTGAGTTTCACCAGTTTCAATTTCATGTTTTACTAATTTACTATCTTTAGATTTTACAAATCTTGATAACTCACTAACTTTTATTGGAAATCCCCTAAACCTTTCTTGAAAATTAACAACATGTTGCTTAACCAATAGTGTTGTAGGTGCAATTACAGCCACCTGATAACCTGCCATTGCCGCCATAAAAGATGATCTAAGAGCGATTTCAGTTTTACCATAGCCAACATCACCACAAATTAACCTATCCATTAATCTCCCAGACAATAGATCATTTTCAACATCCTGAATGGCTAATTGTTGATCTTCAGTGGGAGTATATGAAAAGCGTGAACAAAAACGTTCGTATTCGTCTGAAGGAAATTCTAATGGTTTAATTTTAGTCGTTTCTCTACTGGCAGCTACTTTTATTAATTCATCTGCAATTTCTTTTATTCTTTTTTTAGCGTTTGCTTTCCTTGCCTGCCATCCGCTACTACCAAGTTTATCAAGACTAGCATCAGTACCTGAACCATATCTTGAAATAAGTTCAATATTTTCAACAGGAACATACAACCTGTCATTTCCACTGTATAAAAGTTTAAGGCAGTCTCTTTCTAAATCATTAGATTTAATGGTTTCTAAGCCCTCATATTTACCAATTCCGTGTTCTACATGGACAAGCAGATCTCCAGTCGTTAATGAGGTTATATCTCGTAAAAAGTTTTCTGCTTTTTTTGATTTTACAGTTGGCCTTCCAAATTTAACTCCAAACAAATCCTCTTCTGAAACAAAAAGAGTATTATTTATTTTAAATCCTTTTTCTAAAGGATAAACAATACAAGAAAAGTTATCTTTCAATTGTGATATATTTTTTATTTCATTGATAATATCATCTTTGGCAATGCCGTTAATTATGCCTTTAATTCTTTGCAAAGATCCATTTGAGTTACAGCAAACTAATATTCTACTATGTATTTCTGTCAGGGTTAGTAACTCTTTGACTGTATTTTCGCCTTGAATTTTTGCAATACTAAAATCAATTCCAGGTTTGATATTTAAATATATTGATGAATTTTTTTCACCTGACGTAAAAGAATTAAATTCAATTACTACTCTTTTATCTAAAATCTCTAATAATTTTTTTTTGTCTATATATAAATGTTGCGGAGATAATAAATTAAATCTTTTGCCTTCAATATTATAGTCATCTTTCCTTGCGTTATAAAAATCATTAATTTCCTCAAACTTAGTGTCTAAAATGGGTGAATGTTCTTTATCTAAAATTACATGTACATCGCCTATATGATCAAATATTGTTGCCAAACTTTCATGGAACATAGATAAATAATGTTCAATGCCATTTGTTCTAATTTTCTGGGAAATATTACTATAAAGTGATTTGTCATACTCTTCGTTAAATAGTTCTCTGTGATTTCTCCTAAATAATTCTACACTGTGATCAGTTAAAATAATCTCATTACCAGCATTAAAACTTATAAAATTGATATTGTGTAAACTCAACTGACTGATTGGGTCAAATACTCTTAAGGAATCGATGACGTCACCAAAAAAATCAATTCGCACAGGGTGCTTTTCTCCAGGAGGATAGACGTCAAGAATACTTCCCCTTAAAGAATACTCTGAATCCTCTCTAACAGTATTAGTTCTCATATAACCGTTATTTTCAAAAAAATTTATTAATTCTCTTTGTGAAATATTTTGTCCAGATTGTATGCTTTTAGATGAATTTTTAATAAAGTCTTGATTAGGAATTTTTTGAATTACGGAACCAATTGTAGATAAAATTATTGTTTTCTTGCTATTTGGATTAGCTAAACTTGATAACGCTCTTACCCTTTTACCGACTAATTTTTGATTTGGTGAGTTTTTGTCAAATGGAAGACAGTCCCATGCTGGGAATTCTATAATATCAATATTATTAGTTATGATTCTAAGTGATTGTGAAAACCTTGATAGCCTAACATCATCTCGTAAAATGATGAGAATTTTACTAAAATGATCACATAATTCTGCGGCTGCTAGACAATCTGCTCCATCAGGCAGATTTGAAACTATATTTTTTTTTTTTAGAATTAGATCATTGCTAAAAAGATTCATTATGACTTTTTCATCATTAAAATAAATTTTTCATAGTTTTTATCTTCAAAAAATGGAATAGATTCATTATTTGAAACCCAATTCCAAATATTTACATCACCAAGTGTAAGAAATCTTTCATATGATTCCAACTCACTTACACTTAATTTTTCTAAATTATTTTTAGCAAAATTACTTAATACAAAATCACATTCTTTTGAACCTGAA
>ENA-OSEY01000169-OSEY01000169.1-marine-metagenome-genome-assembly--contig:-NODE-169-length-48171-cov-3.254190_pt1 | contig 48171 bp, 45 predicted proteins | sample MGYA00248465_ERZ534230 | MGnify/ENA primary metagenome ERZ534230 (study PRJEB26409, sample SAMN06344110) | marine metagenome | isolation source: Sea water from surface | place: Atlantic Ocean:Southern... | reverse complement strand
AATCCAAATGGCGTTGATACCAGATTGTGCAATTCGGTTTCTAAATTTCTGCATAAGTGATAGATGCAGGGCTGTATAACCGGCAAATGGTATGTCAATTCCATCTGGCGCTAATTTCCACCACGGTAATAGTGAGGGGGCTGAAAAAATAAAATCTGGCTTTATTTCCCGTAGTCTCGTAGAGAAATCATTGCTGTGAACATCTAATTTTTCTGCAACTATGCGTGGGAAAAAACCCTCTATCCCAGCACCCAGTACTGCATTGTTGGTTCTTTTTTTTGCTTTTTCAAGATCTCTGCTTGCAACCACAATAGTATCGAATACATCAGTTCTCGCGACTGCCTCTAATAGATGGGTTGCAAGTTCACCCATCGAAATTAAAAGCAAAGATGGTCTACTCATAATATGAACCTAGAAAGTAATGTGACTGTGTTGCAGAGACTTATACATCTCGCTTTTTGGGCTGTATACTTATTTAGTGACTAAAGCGATTTGAATAACCCATTTGCTGAAGTTATCCGACGACTTTATAGGTTGCCTGTCGAGTACACTCTACTGAGCAATATCAGATTGTTTGGATTGGCAACAACTACAGCCCTAAACATCTACAGGCATTCAGTTGCGAAGAGGTATCCTTGAAGATTTGGATATAAAATTTGAAGTTAAACAACGTTTATATGAATCGTAGTCGTGCCAAAAATAAACTGACTAAATAACGCAATGCTATTCCGAAATTGATTTTAGTATAGTTGAGCAACCCACAAGTTCTTTCTTTTCTGGCCAGGAGTACGCCCCAATTTTAGAGGTGTGTTTACCATACGTGACGAGACCCTCTACTATTTTTACGGCAGAAACTGTTCCATCAAAAACTGGAACCCCTATAGCATCTTGCACCCTCAAATCGAGTGGACCCATTCCAGCACACCCAAGGCAAATTGCCTCTGCACCGTCATTTTTTACAGCCAGTTTTGCCTCATCAATCATCTCTTTAACAGCTCGCTCAGGATCCTGTTCTATCTCTAAGACCGAAAGATTAGTCGCTCGTATAGATGCACATTTTGAAGTTAGCCCAAGTTGTTTTACCAAGTCTTCCAAAAGTGGTTTAATTCTTGGAATTACAGTAACTACAGAGAATTTGTGACCGACAAAACATGCCATATGCATAGATGCTTCACCGATTCCCACCACGGGTTTTTCGGTGACTTCTCTACATGCTGAAACACCTGGATCTCCATAGCAGGCGATGACAAATGCATCATAATCTTCTTTATATTTTGCAACCGTTTCTACCGTTGCCATAGCCGATAAATATTCTTCGAAGTGTCCCTCAATAGAACGTGGACCCCAGTCAGGACTTATTGCTGTAATCTCCGTGCCTCGCGCGCAGTATTTTTCAGCCATTTCTCCTATGCTTTTTGTCATTTCTAAAGTTGTGTTTGGGTTTATAACAAGTATTTTCATTAGATCCTCACGTACGGTCTCATAAACCGTTCTATTTTGTTGTTTTTGTTAAAAGTTTGTAATCCTCAGGCTGTCGGTGCAAATCAAAATTAAAAATATTTTCTTTTATCAATCTGCATTCATCAAGATTGATTTCAGCAAGCACAAGTTCATCCTTTGTTGTTTTCGCTTCTGCAACAATTTCTCCTCGGGGAGATATAATGCAGCTCCCACCAATTAATTCACAGTTATCTTCTAAACCAGCCTTTGCCGAGGCTATCACCCAAAGACCATTGGAGTAGGCGCCTGCTTGCATACAAAGATGATTGTGAAATTCTTGAAGGTGATCATGCTCAGGAGCCAATGGATAATGCTTAGGAGTGTTATAACCCAATGTCACAACCTCACATCCCTGAAGGGCTAGTACCCTATACGTTTCTGGCCAGCGTCGATCATTACAAATGCACATTCCGAGCTTGCCGAGACTAGTATCAAAAGTTGGAAATCCTAGATTTCCTTTTTTAAAATATCGTTTTTCCAGGTGCTGGAATGGACGCTGTGGTTCATATTCACTATGGCCTGGTAAATGGATCTTTCTATATTTTCCAATTATTTTTTTAGAAGTTTCTACATAAACGGAAGTATTGAAAGGTTCCCCATTATCCTTTTCTGCATATCCAAAAGATATTATAATTTTCTCTTCTTTTATTAACTCAAATATCTCAGCCAAAAGTGAGAATGGGACTTCAGTTTCATAGAATTTATCTAGCTTAGCTTGATCCGTTATGTAATACCTTGGAAAGAAAGTTGTTAAGCAGAGCTCCGGAAATACTACTAGCTTGGCTTCGTGTGCTTTTGCTTCGACTAAAAGATTAAGCATTCTGGAAATAACGGACTCTTTACTGTCTTCTGGATTGATAGGGCCAAGTTGAGCCGCAGCGGCTATATATTTAGATCTATTTTTCATGTTTCTGAAAGTAGTTCATTTGTCACAATTTTGTTGTAGATATCTCTATCGGTAACACCCTCGCTACCTATAATCAAAATTTGTGAGTCTTTGTTTATTTTCAATTGCTGCTTTAGAGTTGAGGTATTTGAGGTTAAAATGAGGCCAGCCAATCCGGCAGTTGCTGACTCTCCAGCCTCTATTGCATAGTGTGATCTTTTACAAAATTTTAAACAACGCATCGCTCTCGCGGCATCTAAATCAGATATGCTCATTGAGGCTTCTATGGTCTTGCTAAGGATCTCCCAAGCTATTACTGAAACGGTTCCACAAGCCAATCCTGCCATATAAGTATCAAGGCTGCCCACACACGCGACAGGTTCTTGATGCTTAATTGATTGCACCCAACAATCTGCATTTTCTGGATCTACCAAAATTATTCTGGGCGAATAATCGAGGTTACGGAAAAGGCTTGCAGTTACTCCTGCGGCCAAGCTGCCCACACCTGTTTGCAAAAATACGTGCGTTGGTCTAACACTCTGCTTAATTACAGCCTCATAGATCATAACTTCATAGCCATTCATTACATGTTTTGGGATTGTGGAATATCCGGCGTATGATGTATCAGAAATTACGTGCCAGTCATTTTCCTTTGCTTTCTCCTGAGCTATTTTCACACTTTCGTCATAATTTTTTCCAGCCCTTACGACTTGCGCCCCGTATTTTTTTAAGGCGTTTTCTCTATTTTTGCTCACTTTCTCATGAATAAATATTACGCATTTACAGCCAAACATCTTGGCTCCCCAGGCTACAGATTTTCCATGGTTTCCATCTGTTGCCGAAGTGACCGTTATCCCGGCTATCATCTTTTTGATTTTTGGACTTTTATGATCACTAACATGATTTTTTCCAATTAGCATTTCTAAGCATTTATGTACCGCATAGGCTCCACCCAAAGCCTTGAAGCTCTTTAGGCCAAACCGCTCTGCCTCGTTTTTGTAAAAAACAGATTTGACCCCTAATGCATCTGCTACATTGTCAAGATTAATTAGCGATGTTGGCTGATAACCTGGCCACTTAGAAATAGTTTCGTAAGCAGAAGTAAATCCTGCGTCAGGTAGAATTTTTTTTATAAGTGCCTGAGCCTCGTTAAACGGCACTCGCCGAGAATTAAAGTATAGTGGTCTATTGCTAGTCTGATTTTTGAAATAATGGCAATTCATTTTATTTTGATTAAAATTTTTCCTGATATTTTACGGCTGTCGAGTGATTGATAAGCTAAATCAAAGTCTTCGATCGCAAAAATATGTTCAATAAATAACCTAAGTTTTTTGTTCTTAATCATTTCTTGGATAGTAATCTGTGACTGAAGCCACTCGTCTGATCGATGATCGATATGGCCGATATGCAGCCTAGAGAAAGTTAAAGACCTAAGAACTAGTTGGGACCAAAGGTTATCATAAGGTTTACCACTGGCTTCTCCATAACTTACAACGTGACCTAAGTTTTGCATTAAATCGAAACTGTCATTTAAAATATCTGCACCGGTGGAGTCGATTAAAAGTCTTATAGGAGATTTTCCAAATTTTTGCTGAATTTCTTCTGTAAATTGCTGCTTGGTCCTGTCCAAAACAAGGTCAGCTCCACACTCTAATGGTCTTTTCTCCTTTCCAGTTGTCCCGACAGTGCCAACTACCGTTGCTCCGGAGTGCTTTGCAAGCTGAGTTAAGTTCAATCCAACGCCGCCACCTATGGCATGAATTAGTACAATATCATTGGCCGTTACCTTACCAATAGTATGCAATAAGTGAAATGCCGTTGTTGTTTGGACGTAATACGCAGCACCGTCTTCAAGAGAAACTTCGTCAATCAATTTTGTGACGCTAGTCTCTGGTACACTTAAAAACTCTGAAAAGGCACCAGCGTTTTCGGAGAAGCCTGCTACTCTGTCACCAACTGAAAAATTTTGAACTTCTGAGCCACATTTTACAACAATGCCTGAAAACTCTATTCCTGCTTGAAGTGGGTAACCTTTGGGATGGGGATAAGAGCCATTGCACATCATCAGATCAGCATAATTCAACCCTCCATAATGTACTTCAACTAAAATTTCACGGTTGTTTAAATCAGGCTTGGGTAAATTAATTTCCAAACTTCTGCGGAAATTATCATCAATTTTATTTATTTGAATTCCCTTCATCCGAGCGACCCCTTCTGTCTATTGACTCATAGTCAAAATCTGCTCCACATTATGGTAACACTATACTTTTATTAAAAGGAAGAAGAAGTTGTATTCAATTGGTATTGATGTCGGTGGTACATTTACTGATTTTTTCTGTTTCGATCATTCTGATCAAAAAACTTTTGTGTATAAAACAGCATCAACGCCCGATGACCCATCCAAAGCAGTCTGCTCCGGTCTGGAGGCGCTCTTAGCAAAATACTCGATCAAAGCAAAAGACGTGTCCACCATTTTTCATGGAACCACCGTTGGAACTAATTCCATACTTGAGGGCAAAGGCGCAAAAGTTGGTTTAATAACCAACTCTGGTTTTAGAGATATTTTGCACATTGGGAGACATCAAAGGCCGCAACATTATTCGATTGGACAGGAAATCCCTTGGCAAAACAGAGCCTTGATAGAGCGTAAGTTTAGAAAGACCGTAGACTGCCGTCTAGATAGCTCTGGTAAAGAAATTACACCGTTAGATGAAAAAAGTATTTTGGCTCATTTAGAGTTTTTTGAGGAGAATAATGTAAATTCTATTCTCATAGCTTTTTTGTTTTCTTATCGAAATAATGCACATGAAAATCGTGTTTTAGAACTTGTAAGAGAGCAAATGCCAAGCGCTTTTGTTACGACTTCATCGAGTGTCTCTCCACAATTTCGTGAATTTGAACGTTTTACTACTGGTGCCGTTGCAGCTTTCATTGGGCCAAAAGTTACGCAATATATCGATAATTTATCAATGAACTTAAAGAATATTTGCCAGAACGCCGAGTTGAGAATTATGACTTCCAGTGGCGGACTGGCTACACCAGAAATGATAATGAGGCACCCAGAACTTACCTTGCTTTCGGGACTAGTTGCCGGGGCAAATGCTGGTTTATGGCTCGCATCAAAGAAAAAAATGAAAAACCTAATCACTTTAGATATAGGCGGGACTAGTGCTGACATTTCAATTATTAATGATGGCCAATTGAATGAGGTCAGCTCACGTAATGCAAGTATCTCAGGTTACCCGGTACAGCTACCGATGATTGATATTCACACGATTGGCGCGGGGGGAGGTTCGATTGCTAGAGTAGATGCTGGTGGTGGTTTTAAGGTTGGTCCTGAGAGTGCTGGAGCCTCTCCTGGTCCAGCATGCTATAATTTAGGTGGATCAAAACCAACAGTAACAGATGCAAATTTAGTGTTAGGTAGGCTGCTAGGTGACAGAATTCTAGATGGAAGAATGACGCTGGATTCACAAATGGCAGAAACGAGCCTGAGAGAAGTTTCCTCAAACCTTGGAAGTACTATAAATCAAACGGCACTTGGCACAATTTCAGTGCTGAATAATAACATGGCTTCAGCCATAAGATCGAGGACCATACAAAAAGGTATAGATCCAAGAGATTTTAGCTTATGCGCGTTCGGTGGAGGTGGGCCTTTACAAGCAGTTGGTGTGGCTGAAATTTTGGGTATAAATGAAGTTATTGTACCGCAGAATCCTGGAATAATGTGTGCTTTTGGATTGTTAATTTCCCGGGTTGAATACCATTCTGTCAAAACGTTGCTTATGACAAAGACACAATTTAATTTATCCACCCTAAATGAAACCTTATCTGAAATGAAAAGTGATCTGACTTCAATTTTTAAACGGGATAATGCTGACACAAAATTAATACGCTATGAGGCGTTTACCGACCTAAGATATGTAGGTCAGGGGTATGAGCTAAAAGTGCCCCTTAATTCTGATGTGCTTAAGCCAGAAACCTTGGAGCAGGTATGGGATGCCTTCCACAAACAGCATAAACAAGAATATGGCCACAATTTCTTATCTGCAGACATAGAAATGGTATCGGTAAAGTTGAAAGCACAAATTAAAAAAGAAAATTCGAGCGATGAATTTTCTTTTGAAAATAGCAGTGATGAAACTGTTAGTCGTTTGAATTTACCTAATACTAAAGTAGAATTTAGCATTGATGGTAAACCCCAAAGTTTTGAAACTGAAATTATCGACAGGAAGACTTTGACAGGCGGTGCCCAAAAAGCTGGTCCAAACGTTATTTATCAAGAGGACAGTACAACAGTTGTACCCCCTGGATGGACAATGTCTGTTGATGATGACCTAATTCTAAGATTAAGAAAATTGGATAATAACAATGATTGATAAAAATATAGATCCTTTTTTAGCATCAGTGATCCATGGGGCGCTTGAAGACATAGCGTTGGAAATGGGCCAGAAGCTTATGCGCATGAGCTACTCAAGTATTATCAGAGAAAGTGAAGATTTTGGAACTGCATTAACGGATCAAACTGGGCGGCAGCTATGTGAATGTACCATGAGTACTCCGCTACAATCTGGCCCAATTCCAGGATATGTGATGGGTGTGCTGGAGGAATTAAAAGGACGTGGCGATGAAATTAAGCCAGGGGATATTTTTATGCACAACGATCCTTACAATGGTGCTTCACACGGTCCAGATGTTGGGTTTCTTGTTCCTGTTTTCTCTAATAATGACCTCGTTGGTTTTTCAGTCACGACTGCGCACCATCTTGACGTTGGGGCTTTGACACCTGGAAGTTGTGGAATTGTTGATGCTGTCGATACATATGCTGAAGGCCTCCAGTTTAAAGCAGTCAGAGTCTATGAAAATAACAAAAAAGTTGAGCCAGTGTGGCAAATTTTAAGGTCAAACATAAGGATGCCGGACCTAGTAGTTGGAGATATGGAGGCACAAGTTTCCGCAGCAAGAATTGGCGCGGAGAGATTTAATGAACTTATTCAAAAATATGGGCTTGAGACCATAACTGCTGCGTATGAGAACCTTCTAGATTATTCAGAGACGCTGATGCGCAAAGCGATCGAAGAGGTTCCCGATGGGACTTATTATGCAGAAACATTCATAGATGGATTTCTAGATAGTGAGGATGCAAATTTAAAAGACATTAAAATAGCCGCGTCAATTAATGTAAAAGGGTCGAACTTGAAAGTTGACTTGGCAGGCACTTCCAAGCAGATTGATAATAAACCTATAAATATGCCCTTTGTTGGCACAGTGGATTGTGCAATATGGTTGACGCTTCGTTCTATTCTGCTTGATAGTAACGAGTTCGGTGCAATACCTCAAAATAGTGGTCTTACTAGACCTATTGAAATAACAGCGCCGCTTGGTAGTCTTGCAAATCCAATTTTTCCCGCACCAGTAATAGCAAGATTTTGCCCAGGTAATGCTGTGGCTGATACGGTAATGAAGGCGATGTCAAAGGCCGTTCCGGAAAAAGTCAGCGCGGGTATCGGAAATCTAAGGGTCGTTGCTTTTTCTGGTGGGCGGGCAGACTCCCAATGGGTTCACATGGAAATAATGGAGGGTTCTTATGGTGGGAGATATGGGCAAGACGGTATGGATGCAGTGGATACGCTATATGCGAATACTAGAAATAACCCGATCGAGGATATTGAAAGCCATCTGCCATTGAGAGTTTTAAAATATGAGTTGAGGGAAGCTGATGCAGGTCATGGTAAGTGGCGTGGCGGTTTAGGCACAGTGAGACTTTTTGAATTTCTAGATGATGGCGCGATATCAATTGAGGGAGATGGACATAAGTATGAACCTTGGGGGTTCGATGGTGGCGCCGATGGGTCTACAGCGGAAATAAATTTAGTAGAACAATCAAATAATAAGTCGAGCTTGCCATCTAAAATTCCGTATAAGCCAATTCCTGTCGGAACAAAAATAGAGGTTCTGGGGCCAAACGGCGGAGGATATGGATCTAAATCAGAAAGAGATCCAGAAATGGTAAAATCAGATTTAGAAAACGAAATAATTACAGAAAAGATAGCCAAAGATGAATATAACATGATGTTGTAGAAGAATTTTACGCTTTCTTTAAATTTTGTTCGCAGATTCTTCCTTTGATAACTTGTAAATTTCTGCCTCTAGATTGAGCAAAAAATGCAAATAATCGGCATTTCGCGGAGATAAAAAAATGTGCAATTATATAGATTTGTGCTTCTTTTTTAATCAATTTGTTTGATTTTTCCCTCTAATTGCCACCTAATAAGCAGACATTCGGCCGAGTCGCTGACAGCTTGCAGTCCAACCCATGAGAAAGAATATATGTCGCAGTTAGAGTTAGTAGGTGTTTCAAAATTTTACGGGTCCGCCGTAGCAGTAGACAACATAAGCATTAAATTTAATGACAAAGGATACATTTGTTTGCTTGGACCCTCTGGTTGTGGAAAAACCTCGACGTTGAGGATGGTCGCCGGGCACGAAGAAGTTTCTGAAGGTGCGGTGGTATTGGATGGACGTGATATATCTAAGCTCCCTCCTGCGCAGCGTGGTACTGCCATGATGTTCCAAAATTATGCATTGTTTCCCCACATGACTGTAGAGAAAAACGTTGCATTTAGTTTGAAAATCAAAGGAGTTTCTGCGTCGGAACAGAAAGAAAGGGTTCAGAAAATGCTGGGGACGGTTGGTTTGTCTCAATATTCAGAACGCCTGCCAAGCCAGTTATCTGGTGGTCAACAGCAGCGCGCGGCTTTGGCTCGAGCTTTGATCACCGATCCGCAAATTTTATTACTTGATGAACCCCTGTCGGCCCTTGATCCATTCCTTCGAGTAAAGATGCGCGCTGAGCTGAAGCGTCTGCAGTCAGAACTTGGAATTACTTTTTTGCACGTTACCCACAGTCAGGATGAAGCGATGGCACTGTCTGACCAAATTGTTGTGATGAATGATGCTAAAATCCAACAAAGCGGTTCTCCCAGAGACATTTACAATAACCCTGAAACAGAATTTGTCGCAAAATTTCTTGGAGGTCACAACGTAATTGAGTGGAAAGAAGCCCTTATTTCCGTCCGTTCGGATCTCTTTGGTCTCAAACGCTCAAAAGGAAATTTGAAATGCGAAGTAAACGCGATTGAATATTTTGGTGATAATGTGACTGTGTCGGTGGAAGATGATGCAGGTGGTGAGTACTTGGCAAAAATGCCAGAAGCAACTTTTTTCGATAAACCTTTTAGTATCGGAGAAACAGTTTTTGCAGTTTGGAACGACATCGATGCAAAAACTTTGAAAACTCAATGATGTCATAAATCAAGTTGGAGATTAATATGAAAGCAAATAGCAAAAGTAAAATTTCCCGCAGATCGCTACTTAAAAGTGGTGTAGCCGCTACTACAGCTGCCGCTGCAGGAACACTTGGAGCCCCTATGATTTGGGCACAAAGTAACATTGTTTTGAGGCAATCAGGTACAGGCGTGTCTGCCTTTAATGAAATTGCAGCAAAGGCTAAAGAAGATCTTGGCATTACAATGGAGATGACTGCACTTGACAGTGACTCCGTTGTTCAAAAGGTTGCAACACAGCCCAAGGCGTTCGATATCGCAGATATTGAGTATTGGATGTGTAAAAAAGTTTGGCCAATTGGTAACCTACAAGCAATGGATACAAGCAAGATTGCTAATTATGACAAAATTGTTGGTATCTTTAAAAATGGTAAGCTGACCCCAACAAGCACTATTGCCCAAGGCACTGCACCTCATACAGTGAGCTTTGTGGAAGGCGCTAATGGTAAAAGTTTTTCATCAGAAGAAACTGGTTGGATGACAATGATTCCAACGATTTATAACGCCGATACACTGGGAATAAGACCAGATCTTATTAACAGACCGATCAATACATGGGCGGAATTGCTCAACCCTGAGTTTAAAGGCAAAGCCTCAATTCTGGATATTTCATCTATCGGTATCATGGATATGGCAATGGTTTGCGAAGCTATGGGCGAAATTCAGTACGGTGATAAGGGTAATATGACCAAAGAGGAAATCGATAAAACTATTGGTATCTTCACTGAGGCCAAAAAGGCGGGCCAATTTAGAGCATTCTGGAAAAGCTTTGATGAATCTGTCAATTTAATGGCTTCTGGTGAGGTCGTAATTCAGTCAATGTGGTCTCCTGCGATTACTGCTGTGCGATCGAAAGGGATCCCATGTGTTTATCAGCCATTAAAAGAAGGCTACCGTAGCTGGGGCGGCGGATTAGGAATTGCCGCACACCTGAGCGGTAAAGAGTTGGACGCGGCGTATGAGTATATCAATTGGTACTTGTCTGGCTGGGTTGGTGGCTTCCTGATGCGTCAAGGCTATTATTCTGCAGCGGTTGAAACTTCAAAAGAATATATGTCCGCTGATGAGTGGGGTTATTGGTTTGAAGGTAAAGCAGCCAAAGGTGATATCGTTAATCCGCAAGGGGTAAAAATGGAAAGCGCTGGAGCAGTGCGTGATGGCGGTTCTTTCTATGACCGAATGGGCAGTGTGGCCTGTTGGAATGCCGTTATGGATGAAAACCAATATATGGTTAGGAAGTGGAACGAATTCATCGCTTCTTAAAGAAAAAAGGTCGACGCAAATCTTTGCGTCGACCAATGATTCAAGGGCATCTTTACTAGCCTTAATAAATTGTTAATAGATTACGGACACTAATATTGGCTGTATTACAAAAAAATATCTCAAGTATACTGTTGGCCAGTCCAGTGATTTTGGTTTTGTCGGCATTTATTATTGTTCCGATAATCCTAATTACAGCAGTAAGTTTTTGGGGTTCCACAGAGTTCTCAATTTACCCTGCTTTTCTCTTTGATAACTACGAATTTTTGTTAACTTCTGATGTCACTTATCGGGTATTTTTTAGAACTTTATATTTTGCAGTTTTGGTTTGGGCAATAACACTTGTTTTAGGATTTACAGTCGCATACTATCTGGCTTTTTTCATACACTCTCTAACCTGGCAAATCATTTGTTTTCTCCTCTGCACTATCCCATTTTGGACGTCAAACATCATCAGAATGATTAGTTGGATTCCATTTCTAGGGAGGAATGGATTGGCAAATCAGTCATTGATCGAGATGGGCATAGTAGATGAGCCAGTCGAGTGGCTTCTATATTCTGAGTTTTCAGTCTGTTTGGCCTTTGTTCACTTGTATACTTTGTTCATGGTTGTCCCGATCTTCAACACTATGATGAGAATTGATAAATCGCTTATAGAGGCAGCTAGAGACGCTGGGGCATCTAGTACGCAGATTTTAGTAAATGTTATAATTCCTCTCTGTAAGCCTGGAATAATGATTGGTTCAATATTTGTTGTGGCACTGGTGATGGGTGATTTTATTACCGTTAGATTTATGTCGGGTTCGCAAATAGCTAATATGGGACGACTGATTTCTAACGATATAAGTTTACTTCAATATCCCTCCGCTTGTGCAACTGCAGTCGTTTTATTAGCAACCGTGGTCATTATGATTTCAATCATGCTCCGTTTTGTGGATATTCGTAAGGAGTTATAACTTTGGGTGAAAAGCGATCTACAGGTTTTTATGTACTAACTGCAATATTTATTGCGTTTTTAGTATTTCTTTACGGCCCGGTCATAACAATAGGTATTCTTAGTTTTCAGGGCCCAACTGGGGGTTTAACGTTCCCGATGCAAGGTACATCTTTGCATTGGTTTCAGGAATTATTTAGAACACAAATGGTTGGTGATATCTGGGGATCGTTCCAACGAAGTATCATCCTAGGTTTGACGGTAATGGTCATAACAGTTGTTTTTTCGGTTGGGGCTGGGATGGCTTATCGAAAAAAATTCTTTGGTTCGACACCGCTTTTTTACCTTATCATTGCAAGCTTGGTCATTCCATCAATCCTAGTGTCATTAGGAGTTGGCCTCATCTTTTCTCAATTAGGATGGGAAGTTCATTGGTCCACTTCTGGCCTGGGTGCTCAATTAACCTGGACGCTTCCCTTTGGAATTCTGATAATGTTTGCGGTCTTCAACGGGTTTGATAAGGCGTATGAAGAAGCTGGTAGAGATTTAGGAGCAGGTCCAATTCAAGTTTTTCGTTTGATTGTGCTGCCGATAATTGCCCCTTCTTTAATAGGTGTGGCTTTGTTTGGTTTCACATTAAGTTATGATGAATTTGCCAGAACATTGTTGACATCAGGCAGTCGCAATACCTTGCCGTTAGAAATCTTTGGGATGACAACCAATGTGACAACCCCAGTTATATACGCACTTGGCACGCTTACAACATTATTTTCTCTGTTAATCATCGTTTTCTTTCTCACGTTTTTTGTATTATCACAGAGGCGACGTGACAAGAAAGGGTCCGATGCTGGAAAGGGTCTTGTTTGACGCAGAGCAGCGATATTGTTTTTGTAAACCCAAATTCAACACAGTCTATGACTGATAAAATTGTTTTGTCAGCTAACACTGCTTTAAATAACCGTCGAAATGTCACCGGGGTAACATGCTTTGGCGCTCCAAGTGCTATACAAGGTCCGAGTGATGCAGAAAAAGCAAAGCCAATTTTGTTTTCAAATTTAAAGGAAGCAGAAAAAGCAGAGTCAAAATTGGCTGTTATAGCGTGCTTTGACGATCCATTTCTTTTTGAAGCAAGGAGAACTATATCAATTCCTACTATTGGGATAGGCTGGGCAGCTTTTACAATGTGTTCACTTTATTCTGATAAATTCGGGGTGATAACAACTGTCTCAGAAGCCGTTCCAGTAATTGAAGATAATCTTAAAAATTATGGTCTACTTGATAAATGTAGCTTCGTACACGCTAGTAATATCCCTGTTTTGGATTTTGAAAACAAACCAGAAGAAACCCAAGTTCAGATGAGAGAAATTATCCATAGTTTACTGCAGGAATATTCGGTTGGTGCCATAGCCTTAGGTTGTGCAGGAATGGCACATTTGGCTAATCCGTTTAGTAAAGAATTTAATATGCCAGTTGTTGATGGGGTATATGCAGCTGCTTTGCTCGGAGAGGGGATGCTTGCAGTACCAAATGGGTGATGGATATTTTTCATTATCAGGAATAGTTTAATGTATATAGTCTCGATTAAGTATGTAGTGATTGCTAGTGGAAGGGTGTAGGATGTCTAAAGTTATAAAAGGTGGAACGGTAGTCACAGCGGATAGAAGTTACACCGCCGATGTAAAAATAGATGGAGGTATTATTTCTGAGATTGGTGACAACCTATCTGGTGATGAAATAATTGACGCCAGTTCCTGCTACGTTATGCCAGGAGGCATTGATCCTCACACTCATTTAGAAATGCCTTTCATGGGTACGACGACAGCAGAAACTTGGGAAAGTGGTACATTTGCTGCGCTCTCTGGCGGAACAACAACCATAATCGATATGATCGTCCCAGATGAAAGAGGTCTGTTGGTTGCACTAGATGAATGGTTAGAGCGAGCAAACAGGCAAGCGTCATGTGATTTTGGCTTTCACATGTCGATAACAAATTGGTCTGAGGAAATATTTAATGAAATGTCAGATGTTGTTAGTCGGGGTGTCAATACTTTCAAGCATTTCATGGCGTATAAGGGTGCATTAATGGTCAATGATGATCAAATGTATGCCTCTTTCACAAGATGTGGTGAGTTAGGAGCCTTTCCTTTAGTTCACGCTGAAAACGGAGATCTAATAGCAAGTTTGCAGCAAAAGTTTTTGGAGGAGGGAAATAGTGGGCCAGAAGCGCATGCATATTCAAGGCCTCCTTCCGTAGAAGGCGAAGCGACAAACCGCGCTATAACAATTGCTGACGCCACGGGCGTTCCTTTATACGTTGTTCATACCTCGAGTGAGGATGCGCATGAGGCTATACGACGAGCACGGCAAAAAGGACAGCGGGTTTGGGGAGAACCGTTAGTACAGCATCTGCTACTAGACGAAAACGAATATTTCAATGAGGATTGGGATTATTCTGCACAGCGGGTGATGTCGCCACCGTTTCGTGATAAGTACCATCAAGATGGGCTTTGGGCTGGATTATCTGCGGGATCTTTGCATGTTGTAGCTACAGACCATTGTGCTTTCACAACAGAGCAGAAAAGAATGGGCGTCGGAGATTTTACCAAAATTCCAAATGGAACGGGTGGTCTAGAGGATCGGTTATCATTGTTATGGACATATGGAGTGGGAAGTGGCCGAATAACTCCAAATGAGTTTGTTGCAATAACTTCTACCAACATTGCAAAGATTTTAAATATTTACCCGCGGAAAGGCTCTGTTATGAAGGGAGCTGACGCAGATTTGGTAATATGGGACCCATCCGCTGAGAAAACCATCAGCGCAAAAACTCAAAAATCAATTATCGATTATAACGTATTTGAAGGATTCAAAGTTGCAGGTTTACCTCGATATACGATGTCACGTGGAGATGTCGTGTGGGATTCAGGTACTAATTCTGTTGCGCAACCTGGTCGCGGTCAGCATATTGAACGGCCGTCTTTTCCAGCTGCAAATACAGCATTATCAACTTGGAAGGAGCTAATAGCTCCAAGATCTATCAAACGAGACTCAAAGCTTATGCCTATTGGGGTCTAATAATGATAGTTTTTTATTTATGTTCATATCCTAGGTGTATGAATAAAAATATATTTTGAACTTTTCAATAACTGGTGCATAAATTTGTTTAGGGATTGAAAGTAAAATCGGCTGTAGCTGAAAACTGTGAGAAAGGTTTGGCAATGAAAGAGATAAAATGTTCCTTTGGTATAGATATAGATTCTGTTGCAGGTTGGATTGGCTCGTACGGTGGCCAGGATAGCCCCTCCGATATACAACGGGGAGTTTTCGCTACTGAAGTTGGTGTACCCAGACTTCTTAGGCTCTTTGAAAAGTATGACATGAAATCAACCTTTTTCAGCCCAGGTCATACAATGGATTCATTTCCAAAAGAAATGGAGATGATTAAAAAGCTGATCATGAAATTGGAGCTCATGGGTATATGCATGAAAATCCTGTTGCGATGACACTGCAACAAGAAGAAGATATTTTAGCTTATTCAGTAGACGTCATAAAAGCTTTGACTGGTGACAAACCCCGTGGCTATGTGGCGCCTTGGTGGGAAATGTCTGAGAATACTGCAGCTTTACTGCAGAAATATGGCTTCACGTACGATCATAGCCAGATGTATCGGGATTTTCTTCCGTTCTATGCTAGGGTTGGCGATGAGTGGTCAAAGATTGACTATTCAAAAGACGCTAGCACTTGGATGCGTCCTATGAAGCATGGGAAAGAAATTGACCTAGTGGATATAGCTGCGAACTGGTACGTTGATGATCTACCTCCAATGATGTTTATGAAGGCTGCTCCAAATAGCCATGGTTTCGTGAGCCCTAGGGATATTGAAATTCTTTGGCGGGATCAATTTGACTGGGTTTATCGTGAAATGGATTACGCTACTTTTTGTTTTACCATTCACCCTGATGTTGCAGGGCGCCCGCAAGTACTTCTTATGTTAGAACGTTTAATAGAATACATTAACAAAAAATCTGGTGTGGAGTGGACTACTTTCCAGGATATAACCGACGATTTCCGTGTTCGATATCCATTCAATAGTGACAAACGTCCTGAAACAATATGATTGTTGAAGCTTACTTGTTGCGACTGTTTCTTTTAGGAAGGACTGACTAATGTGTTCAGCATGTGGTTTCCCGCCAGCAGTTGGTCATTGGACAGACGCTGGTGGGGCGACACCTCATGAAAGGCTTAAAATACGTTTTGCTCGTGCCAATTTAATTAATAAATTACTTAAGCCGCTTGGAATTACTGCGACCGACGCCGGTACTTCGCCAGGCATTCAGTTATCAAATGGAATGGGCAAAACGGTTATTTGCCCAACTATCGAAGACGTGTGGAGGCAAGTAGAAATATTTACTGGGAACCCCTACGATCCCTTGCGGGTAAACTAATATACTATGAGCGATAGTGAAAACCGGCTGAAGCTGATAATACTTTCCGGTTTTCTCGGCGCTGGTAAAAGTACCTGGCTCCGGCATCAGCTTTATGCTGGAACGTTTTATAAACCGCACATAATTGTAAACGAAGTAGCATCACAGGCAGTTGATGATACGCTTTTGAGTTCAGCGTTGGCGTTAGATGTTTTGCAAGGCGGATGTGTGTGTTGTGAGCTGAAATCTCAAATGATTGAACTGTTCCACAGCATTTGTAATCAGCGTACAGTTAAATCGAACGAAGACAGCAGTAGTGTCCTTATTTTTGAGATGAGCGGGGTTGCCGACCCATCAAATGTTATGTCCGCGATAAATGATGATCCGGTTCTAGCTCGTCATATTGTTTTGGAAAGAATAATTGTAATCGTAGATGCCTTGCATGGGATTGAGCAAATTAAGAATGAACCATTAGCACGTTCGCAAATTGAGGCTGCAGATCAAATAATTATATCGAAGGCTGAAAGTTGCTCTGAAAATGAGCTATCGAAACTTGTAGCAACCCTGAATTACATGAACCCCATAGATAACATCAGTCAATCTTTATTTGGTGTGGAAAGTCCTATGCCAGAATTAATACCTACAGATCCGATTATCTTAAGCACAAAAGAAACAGTTGAGAACTTGTCACCTATTAAGTCTATTCAACTTAATCTTGATGATTTAACCTTACGCGATGATACATGGGTAGGCTTCTCAGTCTGGCTATCGGCATTGTTAAATCGACATGGTAATCAAATTGTCCGAATTAAAGGGATAGTTCGAACACCAAATGGTAGATTATTACTGCAGTCGGTACGGAAAATTATGCAAAATCCAGAACGTATTCCTGATGAGTTTGATGGTTCAACCGAAACAACTGAAAACAAAGTAGTCCTTATTGGGCGTAATCTTGATGAAATTGAAATTTCTGGTTCATTAAAAAAAGTGCTCAATGACATTTGAGTTTTTTACGGGACAACTTGGAGAATATATTGGAACTTAGTATCGGGCTTATGCTTGTGCCCATGCTCACAAGGGTAATAGTGGCCGCGTTTATTGTTATACTTGTAGCTAAACTGGTAGTTAGGCTTGGCCCCTCTATGGGGGGACTAATTGCAGGGCTTCCAGTTGGACTAGGTCCTGGGTTTTATTTTCTTATGCTAGAAAGTGATAAGAGCTTTTTGTATGAGACAGCTCTTTACTCACTAGTAGCGTTGAGCGCCACGCAGGTTTTTTTGCTCGCATATCTTATTTTAGCAAAGTTTTTTAAACCTTTGAACTGCACATTGGGTTCTGTGGGAATATGGGTCTTGCTGGCCAGTAACCTCTACCAACTTAATTTTAATTTGCTACAGGCTACATTTTTCTTTAGCTTTTCAACTCTAGCCACACGCTATGTCGGACGGTTTTTCGTTGGTAAGGGGCTTGTCGAAAAGAAATCAGAAAATGATTTAATACTTTTTTTAAGGGCTGTAGTTGGTGGGATGATAATTTCTGTTGTTACTGTTTTTGCCTCTCGGCTAGGCGCAAACTTGTCTGGCACTCTTCTAGCATTCCCGATCGCGTATATTTTAATTTCGTTCAATATTCATCAGGTGTTTGGGAAGAGCATTGTAACTGGAGTTGTTTATTCTGCTCTACTTGGTACTATAAGCTTGGCAGTTTTTTGTGTTGCATTTGCTATATTGTTACAAATGGTTCCGCTTATATACGTCTTAGTTATAAGCTTATTTGGATCAGTTTTTGTAACTGCATTAATGTTAATCTTGGATACAAAAGTAAAAAACCAGCATTGATTATTAATTTACCAACAGAGGGGTTATAAGAGCAAATAACTCTGCTTGAGACGATATACTGCATTTTCGATATAACTGCTTTCGAAATACTTTAACGGTCTGTTGAGAGATGCCTAACCTTAATCCAATTGATGCGGACGAGTGCCCTCTAAGAACCAATAGTGCCACTTCTGCCTGCCGTTTGGTCAAATTTATACTGTGGTTTTCAGCGACTAATCGGACCATCCTATGTAGTGTATCCTCACCTTGATCTTCACTACTAAAACGTAGATTTCCCCAATGTTCACAAATAAGTGTTTCAACTATTGGAACGACTTGTTTAGTTGAAGATAATTCTCGTATAGAAAATCGTCGCTTGGATTTAATATCGCGCCCCAAGCAGACATGTACACTAATTTGAGGGGATGGCCAGATTAGGAAAGCGATTTCATCAATTATTGTAGTTCGTTGATAATATTCCAAAAAATATTGGTTTCGACTGAATTGATCCGGTGCAATATCTGACAACCGATAAAGGTTGGTATCAGCATTAGAATTGTGCAACTCATAAAATGGATCTAGCAGGTAAGCGCCACTAAGGTATACTTGCCTCATGTTTTGGTGCACAGCTTCAGTTTCCGAATCTGTTACTAGAATCTGAGGTGTTTCATCGCGAAAGTAAGCCAAAATTGTGGTGTTGTCGTGGTTTGCCAAAGTGCGAAGCCACCTAATTAAATTTTCTGGAAAGGTGTTTTTTTTCAATGACTTGATTGTTTTTGCCAAAAGTATTTCAGAGTTTTTGACATGCATTATTTTACCTCTTTGGGGGTATATACCCCTCAAATTGCCTCAGATACTATATTATAGTAAGTTTTAGGGGTATAGCCGCATCTAATTTTTGGGATCTAATGTCTACAGACAAAAAAATTTCAATTGATATTCAAAATGTAACAAAGAGGTTTGGTGCATTCACCGCTTTAAATGGCGTCAGCTTAGATATTCGTGATAATGAATTTTTCACTTTATTAGGACCATCTGGCTGTGGAAAGACAACCTTGCTGAGGTTGATTGCAGGTTTCGAAGAGGTCACTGATGGTGCAATTCACCTTTATGGTCAGAATATTGCTGATTTATTGCCTAATGAGCGCCCAATAAATACCGTGTTCCAGCAGTATGCATTATTTCCCCATATGAATGTTACCGATAATGTTATGTTTGGCTTGCTGCGGTTAGGCCAAGATACTTCTAAAGCTAAAGCCCGAGTTTTGGAGGTACTTGAACTTGTTAGACTATCTGATTTTGCAGACAGGATGCCTGGCCAATTATCTGGCGGTCAACAACAAAGAGTAGCTCTCGCAAGAGCTCTTGCCCCAAGCCCTAAGGTATTACTACTTGATGAACCGTTGTCTGCGCTTGATCTCAAGCTTCGGCAAGCTGTTCGCCTCGAACTACAACAAATTCAAGTCCAAACTGGTATAACATTTATTTTTGTAACCCACGATCAGGAGGAAGCACTGACAATGTCTGACCGCATTGCAGTTCTTGAGGGTGGGCGAGTTCAACAAGTTGGATCTGCTCGAGAAATTTATGAGGCCCCTGAGAACAAATTTGTTGCTGATTTCATAGGTGAAACAAACTTAATCGATGTAACCGTTTCGAACGTTGAAAAGGGAAAAGGTTCTTGCGTCCTACCTGGTGGAGCACAAATCATATGCTCGGCTGCGGAAGGTGCGCTTGTTGGGTCAGGACATCTATCCTTACGTCCTGAGCGCATTAAAATTACTGCTTCAGGCAAAGGTATGCTAGAGGGCAAGGCAGTCCGACACATATATCTTGGAACCGACCTTCATATTGAGGTCAGTCTAACGAGCGGCTCGCATGTAACGGTAAGAATGCAAAACTCCACTCAAATAAAAATTCCTAATGTGGGTCAATCCGTAGGGCTTGATTTTGAAGCAAGCTCCGCCCGGTTACTGGTAGACTGATGGCTGAGCTACCAAAAGTAAACCCTGAAGGCTTAGCCAAAACCTATAGCGGTTTTGGTATACCATTAATCTTACCTGCGTGGATCATTATTGGGTTTTTCCTGGTTATACCAGTCGCTATGATGTTAGTTTATTCTTTCTTAACGAAAGAGTTTCGCGGTGGCGTTATTTGGGAATTTTCGCTTTCTGCTTATGACCAATTTTTTCTTTATCGAGGGCTTTTCGGAGATAGCCCGCCAGTAATAGAATGGACCTACATAAGTATTTTCTGGCGTTCAATTTGGCAGGCTGGGCTTGCTACTTTTTGTTGCTTAATAATAGGTTTTCCTACTGCGTGGTTTATTGCCACGAGAACAGGAAGGAACAAAACAATTTGGCTTTTCTTAATTACAATTCCTTATTGGGTGAACTTATTAATACGTACAATTTCAATGAAGTTTCTTATTCGGGATAATGGCCCTTTGAATGAATTTTTTCTATCTATTGGACTGATCTCGGAGCCCTTTCACATAATTAACACAAATTTTGCAGTACAACTGGGGCTGTTCTATTCGTATCTACCATTCATGGTTCTTCCGATTTACGCCGCCGTCGAACGCTATAATTTTGCTCTAAGTGAGGCGGCGGCTGACCTCTACGCCTCGCGAACTGTAACGCTGTTTAAAGTTATTTTACCAACTGTAAAGCCTGGCATAGTTGCGGGATGTATTCTTGTCTTTGTTCCTAGTTTAGGTGCGTTTCTGGCGCCCGATTTACTTGGAGGAGCTAAGAATTTTATGATAGGTTCATTAATTGAGGAGCAATTTAAAGGCGCTGCAGGAAATTGGCCGTTTGGTGCTGCTGCGTCGATGATATTATTATCTCTTGTGTTAATTGTTCTTACATTTTATGCGCGCAACCAAACAAGGGGTCAGATCTGATGTATACGAAGAATGTCGATCTGCGCCATTTTACGGGCTTCAAATCCCTGACACTTCTGTGTCTATTTTTATTATATGCACCCTTAATTATTGTTATGGTTTATTCTTTTAATGACAGTAACTCTATAACGCGATGGAATACGGTCTCATTGCGATGGTACTACGATTTATTCTATGGAGTAGATGCCCCAAAATTCAAAACCGCGGCGATAAATTCAGTATCGATTGCTGTAATGGCTGCAATATCGGCAACCGTAATCGCAACAATGGCAGCTACCGCAATGCTTCGTGCAGGAAGGTTTAGAGGCAAATCTGTAAGTTTTGCACTGATTAATTTACCTTTGATGGTACCTGAAATTGTTACTGCAGTTGCCACATTGATCTTCTTTTCTGCAATCGGATTTACAACCGGTTACCTTACAATTCTAATCGCGCACATAGTCTTTTGCATTCCGTTTGCTTATCTGCCAATTGCAGCCCGCATGCAGGGTATTGAGGATGTATACGAGCAAGCGGCACAGGATCTTTACGCCACAAGATTTCAGGCATTCCGACTAATTCTTTTACCTTTGATGGCTCCTGGAATTATATCAGGATTTTTATTAGCATTTATTATTTCGCTAGATGACTTTATCATTACAAACTTTGTCAAAGGGGCCGGTGTAGAAACATTGCCCACTGTAATATTTGGCGCTGTAAAACAAGGAATTAAACCCAATATAATGGCAATTTCCACACTACTGCTAGCGGTGTCAGTGGGATTTGTCGCCCTGTCCTATTTTGTCGGGCGGATGGGGGAAAAGTCAAACCCGACTACAACAAAACAAGGAGATTAGAATGAAAAAACTAATAAAACTTGGCGTCGCGGCGCTAACTCTCTCAATGGCAGCAAATATCGCTACTGCTGAAGGCAAACTATCTATTTATCACTGGTTTGAATACATTCCGCAGGAGCTTTTGGATAAATTTTCGGCAGAATATGATGTCGAAGTTACCATGGATACCTTTGACTCCAATGAAGCAATGCTGGCATCTCTCAAGGCTGGGAAAATGGGAACTTATGATGTGGCTGTTCCTGGTGATTATATGGTGGAAATCATGGCAGGTGATGGCATGCTGGATACCTTCACAAAAGCTGAAATGCCAAATCACGGTAATATTATGGATCAATGGGTTAATGTTGGGTTTGACATGGGGCGTAAATCTTCGATCCCGTATCAATGGGGATCAACCAGCTTTTCTGTAAATCGTGATGACTATAAAGGCGACATCAACACCCTTGCTATAGTTTTTGACCCACCTGCAGAATTGCAAGGGAAAATAAATGTGCTGGACAGCCAAGGTGAGCTACTTGCTCTTGCTTCCATGTATCTAGGCATCCCACAATGTACATCTGATCGCGATCAACTTAAGGCACTCAATGAGCTTTTACAGAATGCTAAACCTCATTGGGCAAGTTTTGGTTCTGATATAGCAAAAGATGTTCTTGTATCTGGTGACGCATCAGTTGGAATGATTTGGTCTGGTTTCAGCGCCAAGGCTCGCGAGGAAGGCGCAAATGTTGAATATGCATTTCCCAAAGAAGGATACGTGGTTTGGATGGACAATGTTGTTCTACTAAAAGATGCACCAAATCGTGACAACGCACTAAAGTTCATGAACTTTCTATTAGAGCCAGAGAATGCAGCAGCTGTTACGAACTATGCGGCTTATACCGCAGGTGTCAAAGGTACAGAACCGCACCTGTCAGATGCAGTAGCAAACTCGCCTGAATCAAATCCACCGGCATCGCCTGTAGGTGAATTTGTGCAAGCATGCTCTCAAGAAGTTCAAACGGTCTATGATACTATCTGGACCAATTTAAAGAAGTAAATTATCCAACGTCTTCTCAAATAGGAGGGGTCATGATTGTTGCAGCATACCAAGGCTTCTCACCTGAGGGGAATATAGAAAGTGCTTTGGCCAAAGTTGATGAAACACTGGCCAAAGCAGCGGACAAGAACGTGGAAATGGTTGTATTTCCAGAGCTATATTTCCCGGGCTACAATCAAATGAAAAGTCATCACTCTGTGGCCCAAAAGCAAGGTGAAAGTTGGGAAATTCAACTTTCCTTACTGGCGAAAAAGCATGGGTGTGGTCTCACATTAGGCTGGGCTGAGCGGGAAGGGGACAGCATTTATAACAGTGCGTCTACATTTGACAGGACAGGCAAAAAATTAGCCCATTTTCGTAAAATTCAGCTTTGGGGTGCAATAGAGCAATCGATATTTAACTTTGGAGACAGCTATGTGACCTTCGAATTAGCAGGGATAAAGACAGGACTTCTAATATGTTATGATGTTGAATTTCCTCAGCACGTTCTTTCGCTTGCCCAAATGGGAGTGCAGCTTATTCTTGTGCCAACAGCCAATCCTGAGAAGTTTAGCGTAGTGTGTGACACTCTGGTACCTGCACGGGCATCAGAAAATGCTTTGACTATCGTTTATGCGAATTACTGTGGCAGTGATAACGGCCTATCATTTTGTGGAAAATCGACGATTGTGGGTCCCGATGCAAAGCCTCTTGCCTCTGCCGGTAGTGACGAGGAAAATCTTCTTATCGCCAACCTCAATTCTCTTAATAAAATTGAAAAAACTTTATTATCAACTCAGCTTGCTGATTTCAGAAAGGTTATTACCAAATGACACTCGATATCCCAACAACCACAGATGACATTCTTACCTCTGATACTCATTTGATCCAATCCTTTGCAGACCTTAATGCTCTGAAGCAGAACGATGCCCGTACTGTGATTGTTGGTGCAGAAGGTGCATATGTCACTGACAGTGATGGCAATAAATTGATTGATGGCATTGGTGGACTTTGGTGCGTTAACGTAGGACATCGCCGAACGGAGATTATCAATGCTATTACTGACCAACTAAATACACTGGATTATTATTCTACTTTTTACAATTTTACACATCCAACAGCAGCTACACTTGCTGCAAAAGTTGCTTCGCTCGCACCTGGTCATTTGAATTCTGTACATTTTGGGAACTCTGGTTCAGTTGCAAACGATAGTGCTATTCGAATGCTTCATCATTACTATAATCGGTTAGGCAAAAAAAATAAAAAACTCGTGCTGAGTCGTGAGGGTGCCTACCATGGTTCTACCCACCTTGCGATGGCCATGACAACCCCGGCTTATGCCGAAGGGTGGGATAAGGCTGATGGCCTCGTCCATCATTTAAAGTGTCCACACTTCTGGCGCCATGGCAACGGTATGACAGAGGCTCAGTACATGGATTATCTGCTTGAAGATGCTAAGTCCCATATTGAGACGCTAGGCAGTGAAAATATTGCTTGTTTTATTGCTGAACCTATTCAAGGAGCCGGTGGCCTAATTGTACCGCCAGAAGGCTATCATGTGAAAATGGGTGAGCTATGTAAGGAATATGATATCAAATATATTACAGATGAAGTAGTGACTGCTTTTGGTCGCTTGGGACATTTTTTTGCCTCTAAGGATGTCTTCGGGGTGCAACCTGATATTATCACTACGGCCAAAGGTTTGACTTCAGGCTATCAGCCGTTATCTGCAACAATTATCAGTGATGAGATCCATGAAGTTATCTCTGGTGAAGGTTCTATGTTTCTACATGGCATGACTTATTCGGGTCACCCCGCAGCATCAGCTGCAGCTTTAGCTAATATTGCACTCATGGAGAAAGAGCGTATTCCACAGCGGGTGCAAAAAACTGGCAAGCTTTTTGAAAACAATCTGCATAAATTGGCAGATTTGGACTTAGTCGGTGAGGTCCGTGGTAGTCACTTCATGATGGGAATTGAGTTTGTTAAAGAGAAAACCAGTAAGACACCGTTCGAACCGGAAGATAAAATTGGTCTGAAAATTGCGCGTGCAGCGCAGCGGCGTGGTTTGATTGTGAGACCCTTAGGAAATATTGCAATCTTATCGCCAACATTAATTATGGATGAAGAAATGATCGATGAGGTTGTAGATATAATGAGTAATAGTATTAAGGAAGTTCAAAGTGCGCTTTGAAAGGTAAAAGGTCCTTTTGAATAATGGTTGAAAAAACAGATGTTGTTGTTGTTGGTGGAGGGCAAGCTGGCATTGCCGCAAGCGAGCACTTAACAAAAGCTAATATAAATCATATCGTTTTAGAACGAGCGCGAACTGCAGAACATTGGAGGACAATGAGATGGGACTCGCTTGTTGCGAACGGTCCTGCATGGCACGATCGATTTCCGAACATGGAGTTCAAGGGCCAACATCCAGACGCCTTTGTTCCAAAGGAGGAAGTTGCTGATTATCTTGTTGATTATGCCAAAATGTTCAATGCACCAATCCGTGAAGGTGTTGATGTAAGATCTGTAAAGCGTAAGGATAAAGGTGCTGGTTTCGTTGTTGATACCACTGATGGAGTAATTGAAGCTTCTTATGTAATTTCAGCTACTGGAGCGTTCCAGCGGCCAATGGTGCCAGCAATCATTCCAGAAATTGAAGGGATAAAACAAATACATTCTACTGCCTATCGTAATCCAAAAGAATTACCAAAAGGTAATGTGTTAGTAGTTGGTGCAGGCTCATCTGGCTCTCAGATTACAGCGGAATTGATGAAGACTGAGCGTAGAATTTTTCTTTCTGTGGGAGCCCATGATAGACCGCCACGCCGTTATCGTAATCGAGACTTTTGTTGGTGGCTAGGCGTCCTCAATCTATGGGATGCAGAGGCAAATCCGTCATCAACTCATACAACAATTGCTGTATCAGGAGCTGATGGTGGTGCAACCGTTGATTTTCGCAATCTTGCAACTCAAGGATTGACGCTTTTGGGTCTGACAGAGACGTATGAAAATGGCATTCTTACCTTCGCAGACAATTTGGGTGAAAATATTCGGGAAGGAGACGAAAGTTATCTTTCAATACTTGATCTTGCCGATGCCTATGCAGACAGAAATGGACTAAATTTACCCCCAGATCCCAAAGCACGAGAAATTGGTCCTGACCCGGAATGTATAACGCGACCCATTCGCAGCATTGATGTTTTTGCTGAAAATATAACAACAATTCTCTGGGCAACCGGGTTTTCCAATGATTACAGTTGGCTTCAGGTTGACGCTTTTGAGGCTGATAATATACCCTCGCATAAGCGTGGTATTTCGAGTGAGCCGGGTGTTTATTTCCTAGGTCTCCCTTGGCAATCACGCCGAGGATCCTCATTTATTTGGGGAGTTTGGCATGATGCTAAATTTATCGTTGATCATATTCAAAAACAACAAGGTTATCTTGCCTACCAAGGCAGTGCTGAGTGCATTCAACTTTAGTGGAGCTTGCTTCTATGACGCATAAAAGAATCCGTAAATTTAATACCGCAGAGACCTATCCTGAACAGAATCTAGATAATGACCTGTGCCAGGCTGTTGTTGCCCGTGGTGCAACGGTTTTCCTTCGTGGCCAATGCCCTCAGGATCTGGATACAGCAGAAAATATCGACAGCCATGATCCAGTTAAGCAGACCCATAAGGTAATGCAAAATATCCAGCAGTTAATAAGCGAAGCTGGCGGTAAAATGGAGGACATGTGCAAAGTGGTTGTTTACATTACCGACACCCGCCATCGCGAGGCAGTATACAGAACTATGGGTGAGTACCTGAAAGGTATATATCCGGTTTCTACAGGGCTTTGCGTGACAGCTTTGGCGCGCCCAGAATGGCTTGTAGAAATAGATGCAACTTTCGTAATTCCAGACTGAGAAGGGTTTAGGGTGACTTTTTCTATTGTAGCGAAATGTGCCGATACTGGGCAGTTCGGATTGGCGATTTCCTCATCCTCACCTGCAGTTGCGGCACGTTGTGCCTTTGCTAAAGCGGGTGTAGGTGCAGTCGCGACGCAAAATGTTACCAACCCTGCTCTAGGGCATATGGTGCTTGAATACCTTGAGTCAGGGTTGTCAGCTTCAGATGCAGTTGCTACTTCGATTGCTGACGAAAATTTTCCCAATTATCGTCAGTTATTGGCGATTGATAAAAATGGTAATACTTGCATTCATTCGGGAGAAATGTCTCTGGGTATTTGGACTGCGACACAGGGTCTTTGCTGTGCTGCTGGCGGAAACCTTTTGGCTGATGTTGGTGTGCCACAGGCTATGGTTGAGGGCTTTGAAAATACAGAGGGAGCTTTAGGCGACCGTTTAATTGCAGCCATGCAGAGTGGATTAAATGCTGGCGGTGAAGCTGGGCCTTTGCATTCGGCAGGTTTGCTCATAGTTGACACACACGGGTGGCCATATGCAGAACTAAGGTGTGATTGGACTGAGGATTGTCCAATTTTGATGATTACACAGGCGTGGAAGGTTTATAAACCGCAAGCCAATGATTATGTAACACGCGCACTCAATCCAACTGATGCACCCTCGTATGGTGTGCCAGGTGACGAATAAACTTTGAGGAAAGGTATCTACAATGCAAAGTTTAGAAGAGTATACCTCAAAAGCAAAGAATATAGATTTTCGAACTGAGTGTTGGATAGACGGGCGTTTTGTTCCGTCCAGAAGTGGTGAAACATTTTCTAATATCAATCCTGCTACCGGCAAAAAACTATGTGATGTTGCTAAAGGTAACAGTAGTGATATTGATGCGGCAGTAAAAGCGGCGCGCACTGCTTTTGAGGATGGCCGTTGGTCTGGAAAAACTCCCAGCGAGCGCAAAGAAGTTATTCTTAATCTAGCAAAACTTATTCGCGAAAACGTTACAGAAATGGCCCTGTTAGATACTTTGGACATGGGAAAGCCTATTTCAGAGACTGTCAACGTTGACGTGCCTGGTTCTGCTTTCTTTTTCCAATGGCATGCTGAAGCTGCTGATAAAATATATGATGAAATTGCTCCAACAGGTGGGCGAGACATCGCCATGATCCGTCGTTCTCCGCTGGGTGTGATCGGTGCTGTAGTGCCTTGGAACTTCCCATTAGATATGGCTACCTGGAAATTAGCACCGGCCTTGGTCACGGGAAACTCTGTAGTGCTTAAGCCAGCAGAACAATCGCCGCTTTCTGCGCTACGCCTTGCAGAGATGGCTAAAGAAGCTGGCCTTCCAGATGGTGTTCTCAATGTTGTGCCCGGATTTGGTGAAGATGCCGGTCAAGCTTTAGGCCGTCATATGGATGTGGACTGTCTAGTATTTACAGGCTCAACAGCTGTAGGCAAACTCTTCCAGAAATATGCGGGTGAGAGCAATATGAAACAAGTATGGCTGGAAACAGGGGGAAAAAGCCCAAATATTATTTTTCCTGATGCGGATTTAGAAAAAGCTGCTGACATGGCGGCATTTGGAATCTTCTTTAACCAAGGGGAAGTCTGCTCAGCCAATTCACGCCTCTTGGTACATTCAAGTATCAAAGATGAGATGGTCGGTAAGCTTAAAGAAAGAGCAGAAAAGATTAAGCAAGGTAATCCACTTGACCCAGCAACGACCATGGGAGCAATGGTCGACGTGAACCATGCCAAAAAAGTTGAAGAGTTCTTAAATGTTGGCAAAGCAGAGGCTAAGCTAATCACCGGTGGTGATCGATTTTCAATAAACGACAGTGATGCTTTTATTCAGCCCACTATTTTTGCAGATGTTTCAGAAGATGCCACAATAGCACGCGATGAGATCTTCGGCCCAGTTCTTGCGATCCAAACATTTGATACTGAAGATGAAGCTATCAAAATAGCAAATAAAAGTGTCTATGGTTTAGCGGCATCCGTTTGGACGTCTGAGTTGGAGCGCGCAATGGATTTGTCAGATAAGTTGCATGTCGGTACTGTTTCCGTCAATACAGTGGATGCTCTATCTGCCATGACTCCATTTGGTGGTATGAAGCAGTCTGGCTTTGGCCGAGATTTGTCTATTCATTCTTTTGATAAATACACTGCGCTTAAGACTATTTGGGTTAAATATTAACTTAAGGGGCTAACCGTGGATGACATCGATGATATCATCGAAATACTCAAAACGCTTGTCGGTTTCAAAACAGTCGCAAACGAACCCAATCTTGATCTTATTGATTGGGTTGAAAATTTTCTAGCTGAAGCTTGTTTCCGAATTAAACGTATTCCTTCGCCATGCGGTCGCAAGGCTGGCTTGCTTGCAAAATTTGGTAATGGTGACGGGGGAATTTTATACTCAGCGCATAGTGATGTGGTCTCAACTCAGGGACAAGACTGGACTTCTGACCCGTTTGCACTTCAGCGCATTGGTGAAAGGGTAATTGGGCGTGGCACCACTGATATGAAAGGTTTTCTGGCTTGTATGCTAGCACAGGCCAGAAAGTGTCGGGATATGCCGCCCGCAAAACCTTTTATGATTGCTTTATCCTGGGATGAAGAGATTGGATGTAGAGGTATTCCTCATATGATCGACCAAGTTGTTCCATTTCTTGGCTGTCCTGATCTTGTAATCGTAGGGGAACCCACGGAGATGCAGCTTTGTTTGGGGCATAAAGGAAAGGTGTCCTATAAGGCTATTTGCTATGGAGAGGCCGGGCACTCAGCACTCGCTCCAAATTTTAAAAATGCACTCCACGTTGCAGCGAAATTTATTCTAGAGACCTCAGATTTGCAATTAAGGCTCGCTAAAAGTGGTACTAGAGATGATGCCTATAGTATTCCATACTCTACTGTTCATGCCGGTATTATTCGTGGTGGTGTTACTCTTAATATCGTACCAGCAACGGCAGAGGTTAGTTTTGAAATCCGGCACCTGACGACAGAAGAACCGGCTAATATTTTAAGCGAACTAGATACTAATTCTGAGAGCATGAAAATCTCTACTGTCTATCAATATCCTGGGCTGAGTACTAATGAGGCTGATCCAGTTTGGAAGTCTGTCCAGGCACTGACTAACGTGCCCGGGCCGATCAAAGTAGCTTTTGGCACTGAGGCTGGCTTCTTTGCCAATATTGGTTTGAGAACTGTAGTCATTGGCCCTGGTTCAATGGATAGCGACGGTCATCAGCCTGACGAAGGGATAGATATAGATCAACTGCGCAAGTGCAGTGATTTTTGCAGAACATTGCAACACGGTTTGCAAAGTGTCCTGAGGGTAGACTGAAGTTCGATAACACTGAGTGAAGGCAAAACGATAACTAAGCAAAGAATTATGGCAAACAAAATTACAGGGTGTGTTTTTGACTTAGATGGAACGCTGGCAGATACCGCGCCAGATATTGCTCTAGCTCTTAACAAATCGCTTAACGAGGCAGGGTTAAGCCAGCTTCCTTTAGAGTCTGTAAAAGGAATGATCGGCAATGGAATTCCTGTTTTGGTTCGTAGGACCCTTTGTCATGTTCAAGCGCCAGAGGATCTTGCGGCTAATGTGATCACTTCAATGCATGCCTACTCACGTCAGTATTACTGTGAAAAGTCATCACTTATGCATGGGGTTAAAGATTGTCTTGAGGGTTTGAAACAACGTGGGATTCCAATGTCTATTTGCACTAATAAGGATGAAATTGTGGCGCAGATGGTGGTTTCAGCACTTGGCCTCAGTAGTTATTTTAATGCTATCGTGGGAAGTCGGCCAGACCTTGTAAAAAAACCTGATCCATTGATGTTGCAAATAGCTGCTGGTGCAATAAGTAGCCCCATGGAGACAACTATGATGATTGGTGACTCCGAAGTTGATGCTGCAACAGGTATCGCCGCTAGTTCTGTCTCGGTTATTGTTCGCGGTGGTTATTGTCATAAGCCATATGAAGAACTTAATGTTACTCACCTTCTTGATAGTATGGAGGAGTTGCTGGACATTATAGATAATCAATATTTGATTTCTGGTTAGGCGCATAGATTTCCACGTGAATAACAATGTTCTCAAAGATACCATTAAAATACCAAAAACGTTTATTTTATGAAATTGATATCTCGAAATAAGTCTTGTGACTCTATGTCCTAAAATGCGATGTCTTTATTATAAATGATTAGAATTTTAATATCCTCAACAAGAGTTGTCTATCCATGAAGCCGCATGATGTAATATTAGAGTCTGCAAAACCTGCTGAACTTTTATCTGCTTGCCCGAAATATAAACCGACACCATTACTTAAAAAGTCAGTTCAGAATAATTCAATCTGGATCAAAGATGAAACTGATAGAATGGGACTTGGTGCGTTCAAAGCCTTAGGTGGTGTTTACGCCGTGGGGAGTATAATCGCTAAAACACAAGATTTGCCGATAAAAACTGATAGTTTTTTTCTTGATGAATTTAAATCATGTGCTCGGAAAATAACTTTTGTTTGTGCGAGTGCTGGAAATCATGGTCTTGCAGTTGCTGCAGGTGCTGAAATTTTTGGCGCTAAAGCACGGATACACTTGTCTGATACGGTTCCAGAGGATTTTGCTCTGAGGCTTAAACATAAAAATGCAGAAGTAGTTAGGTCAGGAGCTAACTATGAAGAAAGTATTGAGGCCGCTATTAAAGATGCTAATGATAGTGGTGCAATTCATTTAGCGGATGGATCATGGCCTGGATATATTGAGCCTCCGAGGTTGGTGATGGAAGGTTACACAATCATGGCTAAAGAGTTGCGTGAGGAATTTGAGCACCTAAATGATTGGCCGACGCATGTATACCTCCAAGCTGGCGTGGGAGGATTTGCTGCGGCAATAGCCTTCGAGATCCGTAAAAGCTGGAGAGTTCAGCCTGAAATTCTTATTGTTGAACCGGATGCGGCGCCTTGTTTGAAAGAAAGCATCAAGCATCGTAAAATCTTGACGGTTGAGGGACCAGTTTCGGATATGGGGCGACTAGATTGTAAGACACCCTCCCTTTTAGCCTTTGAAATTCTTTCATCTGCTGCAAATGATTTTTGTTTGATAACCGAAGAGCAAGCACAGGATGCGGTTAGGCTAGCAGGTGAAATGGGGCTTGCGACCTCTCCCTCCGGTGCAGCTGGTTTGGCTGCTTTGTTGGCAAATTCCGATAAGGATGCATCATCTTTAGTATTTTTTACGGAAGGAAGTGTGAATTAATAAATGTTACCGACGAACGCCTAAAAACTTATTATAATTTGTAATTTTTTTCGTAGTCTAATTGGTGACCCCATGGCATCCAGAGTACGAATTAGTCATAGGCTCTGTTCGCTTGATCCTGTTTTTTGATAGGTCCTCATAAATTTCAACTTCAAGTGGATAACAAGAAGCCTCATTGCTGGAATGTTTGCTCGAGCAATCGCCACCGGGGCAAGCCGATAAACCTACAATTAAATTAATTTCAGCGAAAAACTCCAGGTAATCTCCCGGTCTTACTGGACTTGCTTTCATAAAATATTGCCCTGTGTCTCTAGTAAATCCAGTACACATAAAAACATTCAATACATCATGCACGTATTGTTCAGCTTCGAAAATTTCCAAATTCATATATTTTGCGAGTGCGCGTGTTATATTCGAATGACAGCAATTGTCGTAATCGCTGCCGGAAAGAAGTTTGTTTGTATATGGATCACATCTGGTTCCGATTACGTCATGAACAGACCCTCCATATTTATCAATGCCGTACCAATCCAGAGTATCTGCCGTAATTGTTGCCATTGGTCTAAGGTGGGGAAAGTTGGACCAGAGCCTATCCCCAGTACTAACATGAGAACCATGAAGTGCTCGTGTTTTGCCTGAATAAAACATCTCATTTAAATTATTTTCAGCCCATAGATTGAGATCACCAACCTGGGGACCCTTTGAAGATATAATACGAAAAAACTGGCTGGACTTCACAGAAAAACAGGCTCCTTCGCGCGGTTCTACGATGATCTTTTTGATGAGTGTTAGCGCTTTTTTATTTTTGTTAAGCTCACGTAGATCCGGATCTGGAAGCGTATCATTTGGATAGCAAATTACAGGGCGTACTGCTCTTCGTTTATCTGCATCATTTGGAATATCCATTTAAATAATTTCCATAAGTTCTTTATTTATACTTTATACTAATTTTTTATTGCCGAAATGCATATGTTATTTAACATTGTAAGAATTAAATTATTCAATTCGATATTTTTAGTTAACTTCGATGTTAGGGCTTTTGAAGATTAAGTTGCAGAAATAATATTTATGAAATCAAACGGAGGAAATAATATGGCGCCAAAATATTCTGGAGGCTGCAAGTGTGGGAATATCACTTATACTGTCAATGGAGAAGCGCAATGGAGAGTCAGTTGCCATTGTAATTGGTGCCAAACTACTAGTGGGTCAGCCTTTCGGACATTTGTGTTATTTAACGAAAGTGATTTAGCGATCTCTGGTGATACCTTGAGATCTTACGAAGACAACAACACCGATCATGGTCGTCCAATGATTAATCAATTTTGTTCCAGATGTGGAACACAGCTTGGAATAAAAGTGCCAAGTATGGATGCTCGGCATATCGCATTGGGTACATTAGATCAGAGAAAGGAAATAGAAATAAAAGATAATATCTGGTGGCAGGAAGCACTAAATTTTGTTTCTTTTCCAAATAACGCTGATGTTTACAAAACTGGTTATTGGAATGGTACTGGAGAAAAAATCTGAAGTGATAAGCTTCTCTATCTAAAATCTGGAATTTTAATAATCAATTGAGAGAGAATGAGTAAAGAAAAACGAAAAGTCATTATCACCTGTGCTGTTACAGGAGCTATTCATACGCCAAGTATGTCTAAATACTTACCAGTTTCGCCTGATGAAATTGCTGATGCAGCAATTTTAGCTGCTGGCGCGGGTGCCTCAATTCTTCACCTGCATGCCAGGGATCCAAGTAATGGTAAGCCAACTCAGGATCCTGTAGTTTTTGAGGAAATTTTACTAAAAATTAAAAAGGAAACCGATGCTGTTATTAATATAACTACCGGTGGCAGCCCCCATATGACAGTAGAAGAACGTATGATGCCAGCCTCAGTTTTTAAACCTGAACTTGCATCGTTAAATATGGGATCGATGAACTTCGGGCTGTATCCTATGCTCGATCGCTTTAGCGAGTTTGAGCATACTTGGGAAAGAGATAACCTTGAGAAGTCACGGGACTTAGTATTCAAAAATACTTTTCAAGATATAGAGACAATACTGAAGATTGGTAAGTCTAATGAAACAAGATTTGAATTTGAATGCTATGATATTTCACATCTGTATAACTTGAAACATTTTGTTGACCGGAACTTAATATCGCCACCATTTTTTATTCAATCAGTTTTTGGTTTGTTGGGGGGAATTGGCGCACACCCAGAAGATTTAATGCACATGAAGCGAACAGCTGATCGCTTGTTCGGAAGTGATTATCAATGGTCTATTCTAGGGGCGGGTAAAAATCAGATGACATTAGCATCAATGGGTGCAGCCCAAGGTGCAAATGTGCGGGTTGGACTTGAAGACTCGCTGTGGATAGAGCCTGGCAAGTTGGCTCAATCTAGCAAAGATCAAGTGACTAAGGTGCGAAATATTCTTGAGGAGTTTTCGCTTGATATCGCTACACCCAACCAGGTGCGGGATATGTTGAAACTTAAAGGCAGTAGGCATGTTGCTTTCTAAATGATGAATAGGTTTTTAAAATTTGAATAAGGTGACATTCATTGGAAAACTACAGAATGACTTTGTTTAAGCAAACGAGGGTCTAAAGATTTTATTAAAACCTTCTTACCCTGTAGTATTTCAAAGCTTCTCTCGAGGGTTTCAGTTTCCAGGCGATACATCGCCTCTTTAGTGTAGAAGGTCAAATGAGGCATAAGGATAACGTTGGGTCTGCCGTATAATTCCTTCATTGGATGGTTTCGTGAGTTCAGTGGTTCTTGGCTAAAAACATCTAATCCTAGACCCGCAATCCACTTTTCTTTAATTGCTTTAATCAATGCTTGCTCATCAATTATCGCTCCTCTGGCGGAATTAATGAGAATAGCATTTGGTTTCATCTGTCGTAATTCTTTTTCACCAATTAATTTCTCAGTTTCAGAATTCAAAACACTGTGAATACTCACGAAGTCACTGTCTGATAGTAGTTTGCTTAAAGAGTTATATTTTGTAACGCCAAATTTTGCCATTTCATGGTCATCGGTATGAGGACTAAATGCAATAACTCTTGCACGAAAGCCGTGATTAGCCATTCGAGCTATGCTTTTCCCTATCTTCCCAAAACCCACTATACCTAAAGTCTTGCCCGCGATGTCAGATCCAAGCCATTTAGGCTCTGGCCATGCCCACCCATTGCTTTCCATTTGATTTTGAATTGCTGGCAATTTCTTTGCAAGCGCGATGAGCATTGCAAATGCTCCCTCGGCTACCGTTTCTTCCGCATACTCCGGAATATTTACAACAGGTATGCCCTTGGCTGCGGCGGCTGGAATATCGATAGCATCAATTCCAACCCCATATTTTACAATGCCTTTTAGTTTTTTGGCAGCTTCAATCACTCTGCGTGTAACTGGAGTGTAACACATAAGAATAAGATCTGTGTCTTTGGTCTCTTCAATTAATTGATCTTCAGTAATACCGTCCGGCAACAGAACTAATTGATGACCAGCCTCTTTGATTTTAGCATCAATCATAGGAGTATGGAGTTCTTTGTCAGTTCGAACTATCTTCAAAGGGCTTCCCAGATGTTAGTTTTGTGGTGCGGTTGCTATCTTCAGAAATAATACAAGATCATTAAGATCACTGTCATTTTTGATTACTTGAATTGGCATTTTGGAGCCCGGAGTTACAACATCAGGGCCATGGTCGAAAAGATCGCTGATAGTAATTTCATCCCAAATCAAATCACTATTCTTAAGAGCCTCTGAATAAGTATATCCCTCAGCTGTTCCAGCTTTTCGGCCAAATATTCCATAAAGTGTTGGGCCTGCACGTCTTTTGTAATTAGGTTCAAGCGAGTGGCAAACACTACATTTTCGAGCAAATTGCCGTGCTCCATTGTCCATCGTTGCCAATTTTGGATGGAAACGCCTGTTTGCTGGGATTTCTACCTCAATGTCATCTGCTGAAATACCGACAGGCAAAGTAGTAAAAAAATCATCCAGCCCTGCTACTGCCAGCTTTTCCGCGTTATCAAATAAGGTTAAACCCCAAACAGGACCGTCGGTGATGTGAAAATCATTTTGTATGGAACTGCTTGCCATATCTGCAATTACAACCCGTCCACCTGCGGTGCCAAATGCAAGCTTTTTCAAAATTGGATGATATTGGATTGATAGTACTGGGTCTTTACCACTTGCCATTGTGACTGATACATCATTCTCGTCGAGAGACTGGATCTTCATTGCGCCATCTGCAGTTCCGTAAGCGATAAACCTGAGTTTTTCGTCAACGTGCATTACGTTGACACCCCAACCATTTCTAACAAGTGAACGGGTATTTCTCTTTTCTTTTAGATCCCATAATCTGATGTGACCATCCCTGCCTGCACTTAAAAGCTGGGTATTGTCATTTAAAAATTGAACTGCGTTCACGGGTCCTTGATGTCCAGCCAACTCAGCAATTAAACTCATATCTTCCAAGGACCAAACACGTAAATATCCATCCCAACTGGCGCTCGCCATCAATTTCGAGTCGGCAGAAAATGTAATATTTGCGATTTTACCTTTGTGCAAAAATTTAGCTGCAGGGGATGGATCTTCCGAACCCCAAATAACGCTCAAATCCCAGATGAGTGTGTAGAAATCATCTCCGCCCGTTGCTAAAAATCTTCCGTCGGGAGAGAAAGCTGCCGTTACTACAGACGCATCGTGACCCAGTAAACGGTGGCTCTCCTGAAATGATTGTGTGTCCCATAGAACAACCGAGTAGTCAAAGCTAACACTGGCTAAAAGTTGGTCATTCGGAGAAACAACAAGATCTTTAACTGGCCCGCCGTGGCCCATGATCCGGTCTAAAGCAAAAGCGGGCAACGTGCTTATAAATAAAAACGATATACAAACGCTTGCATTTTTTAGAAACCTATACGTCATATACTATCCCAGACTTATCAACTTTTCTATGCTAGCATACCGAAAGCTGACCGCTCAAATCTTTTTTGCTATGGCTTAAGCGACTTCTTGTCCTAGGCTGGCTTCATATAATCTAAACCAATCCTGGCGATCTAATTCTACTTTAGTCGCATCAGAAATCGAAGAAATTCTATCGATGTTATTTGTTCCCAGGATGGGTAGGATTTTTGCAGGATGTGCTAACAAAAAAGCTACTGCAATGGCGGCACGGTCGACCTGATTTTTTTTTGCAATTTCATCAAGTATGTCTTGAGTTTTCCCAGAGCCAGTTAGCAAATCGCCGCCTCCAAGTGGCGACCAAGCCATAATACTATGACCATGCATTTGGTGAAATGCTAAATCCCCATTGGTAAATGGCCCCAGTTCTTTGAGACTTATTTCAATTTGGTTTGTGATTAGTTTGTTATTCATTGCAGATTGTAATAAATCCCAATCCCATGGTCTGAAATTGGATACTCCAATTGAACCTACTTTCCCAACGGCTACTAATTCATCAAGCGCCGCGCCGGTAAGGTGGTGGTTCATGAACGGGTCGGGTCTATGTATTAAGAGTAGATCAATATATTCAATACCCATTTCTACGAGTGAGGCGTCAACACTGGCATGAATGTGCTCTCTAGAGGTGTCATAGTGTTTTACTTTGGCTCCAGAGTGTCTTCCGGCATCAATAACGATATCACATTTTGTGACAATTTCCATTTGATCACGTAAGGCTGGTTTTTTCTTCAAAGCCTGTCCCAGAACTGCTTCAGCAGTATATCCTCCGTAAATATCTGCCTGATCAAAAGTTGTTATTCCCTGTTCTAGGCATTTGTTTATTTTTGTTTCCACATGCGATACTGATTTATCGACGTCATCTGCTAGTCTCCACATTCCGTAAATTAAACGACTAAATTCAAGTTTTTCAGATAGTTTTACTCTTTCCATCAGACTCGTTCTCCTGTCCCGAGGGGTGTTTTGGGTGTTCCATTAGGTACTCGCCCATATGCGTGGGGTAAGGAGCAGGTGTCCATATTGGGCATCACGAGTTTTCCAAAATATTCAGCTTCGTCTATGTGAGGATACCCTGACAGTATAAATGCTCTTATACCCATTTTTTTATAGCTCTCCAATTTTGAACAAACTTGATCGGCTGAACCTACTATTGCTGCCCCGCAACCCGATCTTGCTCGTCCTACACCAGTCCAAAGGTTCTCTTCGACATATCCGTATTTGTCTGCTAGTTCTCTATTCTTTGCTTGATGAGCAACGCCAAGTGATGTTGAATCAAGCGCTCGATCCCTAATGATTTTACCATATTCGTCATCCAGCTTTGAAACTATATAATCCGCGTACTCTCTCGCTTCTTGTTCGGTTTCACGGACGATCATATGTACTCTTAATCCATAATCTAATGTTCGTTTGTATCTCTCTGCAACGGCATGGACAGCTTTCATTCGGTTTTTAAGTTCATCAATTTTTTCTGGCCACATTAGATAAACATCACAGTGTTGCCCGCATAATTCCAAAGCATCTGGAGAATAGCCGCCGAAATATAATAGGGGACCCCCATTTTGATATGGCTTAACTGGATCTGTGCTTAATCCCTTAAAATTATAAATATCTCCTTCAAAATTTATTTCGTCCTGTGTCCACGCTTGTTTTAATATTTCCACAACTTCTCGTGATCTTTGATAACGATATGGGCTGGGTTCAGTTTGACCGGGAAAGTCTGAACTTATTATGTTTACAGTAAGTCGCCCCTCAAGCATATGATCAAGAGTTGAGAGCGTTCTACCAAGCATAATCGGCTGCATTTCTCCGCATCTCACTGCAGCTAGGAGATTGATGCTTTTAGTTATTGGTGCGCAACCCGCTACAAACGAAAGCGTGTCTTGGCCTACTTGATAAGATGATGGACATAAGACATTTCTGAAGCCCTGAGCTTCCGCCGTTTTTACGATATTCGAACAGTGGACCCAATTTGATCTTAAACTTCCATCGGGAACACCTAAAAACTGATAGTCATCAGAGCACAAAGCGGAAAACCAAGCAACTTCACTTGACTTGAGATCTTCTGAAGTAATTGGAACAACGCTCATGGGTACCTCTAATTATTGTTTGGCTTTCTATTTGCTAGCATCAGAAAAAAGGTATATCAATAATATATCAATCTTACACTTAATGAATTTGAAAGATAATAAAATTGATTGAGCATAATTTTAATATTGGCCCAAATTCTTTACCAAAATACGTACAAATTTCAGAGTTTTTGGCTCGTGAGATTGCATCGGGCAGATTTGTATCGGGAGAGCGCTTGCCACCTGAACGTCAAATGGCTAAAAATTTTAAAACATCAGTGATGACTTTGAGAAAAGCACTGAGCCGTCTAGATGACTTGGGACTTTTGAAGCGCGTTCATGGATCGGGTAATTATGTTAAGCAAAACAATGTGGACGGAAGCGTTTACGCCATGTTTAGGCTTGAGCTAATTGGCGGAGGCGGATTACCACGAGCCGATATATTAGCTGTAAATTTGATGAGAAAGCCCAAAGATTTAATTCCATTTGGACTTTCAGATAATGCCACCCGTGTAAGGCGTTTACGGTATTTAAATGATTTAGTTATTGCCCTTGAGGAGATCTGGTTAGATGAAAGTGTCGGTATTGTGAAAGGCAAAAATTTATCAGACTCACTTTATAATTATTATCGTGAATATTTAGGTTTGTGGATTTCGAAAGCTGAAGACTATGTATCGTTAGAAAAGGTGCCCTCATGGTCGCCCAAAACTTTTTTATTAGATAGAGGGACTTTAACAGGGTATGTTGAAAGACTAAGTTGGGGTCAGTTTGAGTATCCAGTAGAATATTCTCGAACATGGTTTGACACTTCGCGGTCAAGGTATGTCCAAAGGATGAAGTGAGAAATAGATGATAAATTATGGAATTATTGGATGTGGAATGATGGGTCATGAGCATCTTAATAATATTAAACTACTGGGCGGAACTAACATCTCTGTAATATTTGAGCCAAATAAGGATATGGCACAGTCGGCATTAAAAGTCGCCCCTGAGGCCGTATTTACTGATAATCTGGAAGGGTTATTGGAGTTTTCAGATCTTGATTGTCTTGTCATAGCAAGCCCAAATCATTGTCACCTCCCACAACTGCGAAAAATTAGCGAAATGCGAAACCTTCCTATTTTGGTCGAAAAGCCACTTTTCACAGCTGTTGAGGATAAAGAGGTAATTTTAAATTTTGCTCGAGATTACAAATCACCTGTTTGGGTTGCCATGGAATACAGGTATATGCCTCCAATTTCGTCATTTATGGACGTAGTAGAGACAGTAACCGGTGGTATTAAGATGTTAACTATCCGTGAACATCGTTTTCCATTTCTGCGTAAGGTTGGAGATTGGAACAGATTCAACATTAACTCAGGTGGAACTTTTGTTGAAAAATGTTGCCATTTTTTTGATCTAATGCGGTTAATAACAAAGTCAGAACCAAAGCGGATAATGGCAAGTGCGGGTCAGAATGTTAATCATTTAGATGAAATATATGATGGCAAAACACCCGACATTTTGGATAATGGCTACGTCCTTGTAGATTTTGAGAATGGTATAAGGGCTATGCTGGAACTTTGTATGTTTGCAGAGGGCTCCAAGTATCAAGAAGAGATAATTGCTGTAGGTCCTAAGGGAAAGCTCGAAACAAAAATACCTGGTCCAGCGCGGTTTTGGCCAAAAAAACTAGGAGACCCTCCAGTGCCGTTAGTAATTCAAAGCCCTCGATATCCTATGGACCCTAAGGTTACTAAGGTTACTGTCGATCCAGTTTTACTAGAGGCCGGTGACCACAATGGTTCTACTTATTACCAGCATAAAAGGTTTCTAGATCTTGTGCTTGGAAAAATTCAAAAGCCAGATGTTACCCTTGAGGATGGCTATAAAGCTGTGATTATGGGTATGGCAGCACAGGAAAGCGCTAAAGAGGGACGTGCTGTTGAGTTCGATTAGCCCAAACTCTATTGACCTACACAATGGCCGCTGCTTGGCACATTATTTTTAATTTTTCCTCAGCTAGGTTGGGTGGTAGCAGGCCCAATCCACAGTCTGGTGCTACTATTAATCGTTCTCTGTCTATATGACTAAGCGCTTGTTTGAGGCGATTAACTACCTCGTCTAAAGTTTCGATCTTACTTGACGCGATGGCAATACTTCCAAAAATCACTGCCTTCTTTTTAAATTTTTCGAGAAGGTCAAGATCATTGCAGCAGTGTTTGTCTTCAATTGAAATTTGATCAAACTCAGCGTCATCTATCATCGAACTAAGATCAATATAGCTCTGAGGGTCGGCCTTCTTGTATTCTGAATCGTCTAAATGATCAGGATATCCACAACACATATGCACTATGCGTTTTACTGAATTTGGAACTTTATGAAAACATCTGTCGATCCCTTCAAACCCAAATAACAAAGCGTCATTTACCTGTCTTGCAAAAAGTGGTTCGTCTACCTGAATATGCTTGCAACCTGCGTCTACTAGAGCAAGAATTTCTTTATTGATTGTCTCTGCCAAGACTTTGTTCAGCCTTGGTCTGTCGTCATAAAAACAATCTGCAGTCGTATCCATAATCGTCAGTGGACCAGGCAATGTGAACTTTAAGGGCTTTGATGACAGTTTTTGAGCTGCTTTAAAGTCACTCACGGAATAGGCTGATCCGCTATGTGATATATCGCTTCTTATGGCAGGCAGGTCCGTCTCATAAGCGCCATCTCGCAAAATTCGATGTTCAAGTTTACTGAAATCAAATCCTGACAAGTGTCTACAATGGTAGTGAATGTAGTTTTCTCGTCGGACTTCTCCATCTGTCGGAATATCAATACCGGCTCTTATTTGGATATCGATCACTTCTTTTGCAGCTTTTACAAATAATTCCTCGTTTTTTTCCTTATTTTTTGAAAGGTCTGCTGCATAATTTCGGGTTGTTTGTGCGCAATTCATACCACCTTTTTCCCGAGAGATATCAAACCAATCTCTTATGGGTGTGTATTTGGGCTTGGGAAATGAACCAATTGTTGTCGTTAGGAGCGGGAGTGGCATTTTAATTCCGTCTAGTTTGTAAGTCCTTTTTTATTACAATTTTCAAAAAAGGCTATTCAAAATTTGTATCCAGTTTAAAATTTTAATTGATTTTTATGCCTATTAGTAACAAGGTTTAGAGGGACTACTCGACTAACTAAACCTGGAGGTAAATTTATGACTAAAAACAAAAACTCTTCGCTATCCACTGGGATGGCCGCTAAAGAGTTCAATCGTAGAACTCTAATAAAGCGAGGTGCTGCGCTAGCTGCTTTCGCACCTGTGGCTCCTATGTTCGTCAAAAACGCTTTTGCTGCTACCAGCGGTGAGGTGAATGTTTTGATGTGGGGGGAGTATCTACCTGACTCAGTACTTGCAGATTTTAAAGCAAAAACCGGTATCACAGTAAATCATACAAAGATTGGTGATAATGGTGAGATTATTGCTAAAATGAAAGCAGGTGGAGGAGCTGGTTTCGATTTGGCAAGTCCTACAAATATGAGAGCGTTGCAGTGGGAAAATCTTGGTGTTTTAGCTCCATTCGATATGAACAAAATTACCAATATCGGAAATGTGAACCCAGGAATGGTCGCTGTTGGTGAAAGAGATTGGAACTTTGGTGGTAAGGGCTCTCACTGGGTTCCTCAGTTATGGGGAACAGAGTCAATTTCATGGCGTACCGACAAATGGACTCCGGATGGACTTCCTAGTTTTGGAGATCTTTGGGAACCAAACCCAGGTATTGATGGCGCATTTATGATGGGTCGAACATACTCAATGATGACAGGCTGTGGTATTTGGATGCATCATCAGGGTAAAATGGATTTTTGGTCTTCCTACAAAGACGAAGACACGATGCGTAAGAACTGGGAAATAATTACAGAATACTGTATTGCTAAAAAAGGTAACTTGGTAAAATTCTGGTCAGGTGCTGATCCTCAGAAACAAGGCTTTACATCTGATGGTGTAGTTGTTGGACAAACATGGGATGGACCAATTGTTTCAATGATGAAAGCTGGTGAGCCTGTCGCTTATCAAACAACGGAAGAGGGCGCTTTAGCCTGGGTTGACGGAATTACGCTTTCAGCCAAGGCGGAAAATATTGATGAGGCTTATGAGCTAATTAATTATAGCTTTACCCCAGAAGTTGGTGGGCAAACTATTAATGAGATAGGCTATAATTCAGCTGTTATCGGAGCTTCAGATTTCTATTCTGATGAAACTAAAGCGATTTCTCAGGCCGTTTATCCTGGTGATACAGCGTCTAAACTGAACGCGTGGCCACCTGAGCCACCTTGGTTTGCAGATGCGCGCGCCGAGTATGCTAACAAATTTGAAACAGCATAAGTTGTAAACATAAAAATAAGCGGGCGCCAAGTTTATGCTTGGCGCTCGTTTAGTTTATCGGTATCCAAAATATACTGAGGAATAGAATTAATGAGTGCAGACGTTGAACTCCAAGGCGTATCAATCGCATTTGGCGATTTTTATGCCGCAAAAAACGTAAATGTTAAAATAGAGGCAGGTGAGTTTTTTAGTTTCCTTGGGCCTTCTGGTTGTGGCAAAACTACTCTTCTGAGGGCAGTTTCGGGTTTTCTTGAACCGTCTGAAGGTAAAGTTCTTATCGGTGGGCAAAATATGTCAGGCATTGGGCCAAATAAGCGCCCAACATCTTTGATTTTCCAAAATTTAGCATTGTTTCCATTAATGTCTGTGGCTGATAATATTGCCTTTTCTTTAGAGGTTAGAGGCGTAAGCAAGCAGGCAAGACGCAAACGAGCGGATGAATTGCTTGATTTGGTAGCGTTAAATGGACAGGGCGATAAAAAAGTTCATGAATTATCTGGGGGCCAGAAGCAAAGAGTAGCAATAGCGAGAGCTCTGGCAGTAGAGCCTGAAGTTCTTTTGCTTGATGAACCACTATCTGCACTCGATCTTAAATTGCGTCAAAAAATGAGAACTGAACTCAGAGCAATACAGCAGAGAGTTGGAATTACATTCATCTACATTACCCATGATCAAGGCGAGGCTCTGACCATGTCTGACAGAGTTGGCGTTATGAACGATGGTCAACTTGAGCAAGTGGGTTCGTGTTATGAAGTATATCAAGCTCCGAGTACTCCGTTTGTTGCAACTTTTGTTGGAGAAAATAATGCCTTTTCAGGAAAGGTAGAGAAGGTTTCCAAAAGCATCGCCAAGGTGAATGTTGAAGGCACCTCCTTTAGTGGGTCCGTTGGCAGGACAACTTTGGGTGACCCACACCCAGTCGGCGTTGGAGACGACGTAATTATTTTTGTCAGACCAGAGTCTCTGAGTTTGGCAAAAGGTACCAAGGCTCCAAAAAATAATTTTTCTGCAGATATTGAAACTATCGAATTCGAGGGAAATTTGAAGAATATTTATTTAAAATCGAATAAAAATAAAAGTATTCGATTTAGCGTGCCAAGTGTATTTGACACATCTGATCTAACACCAGGCTCTACGATCGAGCTGTCTTTTGCGACTGAGAGTGCGATTGTTTTGCCAAGCGGCCCGCTGGCCCTTGACTGAGGTACTGGCGTGATGGGTGGTTTTTTCAAAAAAAATGGATCAATTATTTCCACGTTTTTTTTAATTGCGATAACGTTCTGGTTGATTTTTTTAATCTTAATTCCACAGCTATATATGCTGGACCTATCATTTCGACCTAACTTACCACCGTTATTAAGAGGCGGTCCAGATGATGTCTACACTCTGACACATTATAAGCATTTTGTTTTTGGATCTGAAACTAGTAAGGACGCATACAACTATGTGGATATTGGAGTATTTGTTGATACTATTGGGACCGCCATTTTAGTCACAATTATAAATTTGTGCTTTTGTTATCCAATCGCTTTTTATATCGCAAAACTAGCTACACCAAACGCAACACGCCTTCTTATACTGGCTCTTATTATACCTTTCTGGATAAATGAACTTCTTCGCTCTTTTGCAATTCGAATTCTATTTGCCGGTGAAGGTGTAATAAATAATTTGTTGTTGGAAATGGGTCTACTGGACGCCGCGGTCAACTTTATAGCTCTGGACGTCGCTCTTTATACTGGACTTACATATGCCTATATCCTTTTGATGATTTTCCCGCTCTACAATGCGTTAGAAACTTTGGATACAAATCAGCTTGAGGCGGCTAAAGATTTGGGTTCCTCAACAATACGAACCCATTGGCGTATTGTAATTCCTCATGCTAAAGCTGGTATCGCTTCTGGATCTACTATGGTCTTTATGCTTACCGCGGGAGCATTGGCTACGCCCGTAGTTCTGAGTAGCCCCAATACATTTTGGTTCACACAACTTATTTATCAATGGTTCAATATGAATGATAATTGGTCACGTGGATCGGCGTATTCTATTATTTTGTTGGTCGTTTCAGTGGCTTTTGTGCTTTTGATGATGCGTATATTTAGGGTTACAATCGGTGAGGTTGTGAGATGACCTCAAACCGTACATTCCAAATTTTTCTTGGGCTATATATTTCTATATTTTTTCTATATTTATTTGGCCCTTTAATTATTATGAGCGTTACAGCATTTAATTCGGCTGAATTCCCATCAATAACTCCGTGGGAGTGTTTTAGCTTTAGGTGGTTCAATGAAGGAAAAATTGCATATGATGGGCAGCGATTAGCTGGTTTAGCAGCTGACAGGGATTTACACGTTGGTTTGATTACGAGCCTATTTATTGCGCTTGGAGTTGTAGCTTTGTCTGTTCCAATTGGAATGTCTGCTGCAATAGTTCTAACTCAGGTGCACAGTAAGTTGCGCACTCTCTTTTACTCTATGTCCATCATGCCTGTATTATTTCCTGGGGTTGTTATTGGGATTTCAACGGTTGTTTTATGGGATCGAATTGCCACGATTGGTGGTGAAGGAATTATTTCAGAGCTAGGCAGAAATGGTATCTTTTTGACGATCTTAGGTCAAACTTGCTTCATATCTACATATTGCTTTCTTATTTTTGTTGCTCGACTTCAACGCTTTGATACGACCCAAGAAGAGGCGGCATTAGACTTGGGTGCCAGCCAGACGCAAGTATTTATTAAGATACTGATTCCATATCTTATGCCTGCTATAGGATCGTCTGCTGTTATAGCGTTTCTAGCTTCTTTTGAAAATTACAATACAACTGTATTTAGTATACTATCCGAGCAAACACTCACGACGGTTATTGCAACAAAAGTGCGTTTAGGAATTAGTCCTGCGATTAGCGCACTTGCTTTTGTAATCATCTGTCTGACCCTTGTAGCAGCTGTGTTATACGAGTTCTTTCGGCGCCGTCAGGAAAAGAAAAAGGCTTTAGAGAGCGCAGCAAAAATGTATAAAGAAATCAGCAGCGATCGGTTGAAGGAAGATAGCAAAAAAGCATTTATTCTTCCAAAATCAATTTTTGTTATTTTATTTCTCTTTTTAATGGCGATCCTAGGTTGGCAGCAGATTATCAAAAATAATCTGTATGGAGGTGAATGCATCGCGAAGGCGGAGGATGCTAAAAAATCTAATTTCGCAGACCAATTAAAACTTCTTCAAAATAACGCTGATACGCTTGAATCAGAAGGTGGTGATGGGGGAACTGGAAGCACAAACGAATATAATGATATTTTCGGTGATCCAAATTTATTTAAGAATTTTGGCGGTTTTGATAACTAATATTTTAAGCTGTTGTAAAAATTTTTCGTAAGTCTAAAGAATATCGAGCTACAGATTAAGTTATATTCATCCTGTTGACACTTTCAATTAACCGTGTGATTTTGAGTTTCTAAATTGTTTAAAAATTAGCACCGGTAGCTCAGCTGGATAGAGCACTTGACTTCGAATCAAGGGGCCGTGGGTTCGAATCCTACCCGGTGCGCCACAAACAGCCTTACTTCATAGAGTTAAGCTAACCTAAGCAGCTAACATCACTCGGTTATTCTTAATGCCATACCTTATGGCTTACATGGAGTACTGACCAAAATGCAGACCAAAAGTATCCCATATACGTTTAACAGAGGTGGCTATTACTACTTCTCACGCAGAGTGCCATCTGACCTTATAGGCTACTATAGCTATCTCAGAGTAGTGCGGGGGCTTCGTACACGCTCTCCTAGCCGAGCAAAGAATACAAGTTTAACTAAGCAATTTAACTGACAAAAGTTCTTTGGCGCAGACTTCAAGTGCGGTAAACAATGATAGCATAAAGATTTAGAGGTTTATTGGTAACAATGATTGAAATGCATAAAAGACAAATGGAGTTTTGGAAATCCAAACTGGGTATCAGTGACTATGGTGTTGCTTGGATTGCTTTCCTGAAGGGTTTGGTTATCGGTCTGCTAGTCTATCACTTTCTGATTGCTGCATAGTGGGAAAGATATGCAAAATTCTGCGTTATTGACCTGCCATTGTGGCGCTGTCGAGATAAACCTGAAACTTCCAAATGGAATTGAACATGTTCAAAGATGTTCTTGTTCGATGTGTAGTAGAAAGTATGCTGTCTTTGCCTGTGTTGACCTTAAGAATTTAAATGTGATCAAAGGTAAAAATGAACTGAAGGAATATACTTTTCATACTCATACTTCAAAACATTGGTTCTGTTCAAGGTGCGGGATTCATACACACCACCATGCCCGTAATACACCAACTCAATATGTAGTAAACTTAGCGTGCTTGGAGGGTATAAAGGTTGAAAACTTTGCAGATGCCCCTTGGTTTGATGGACGGGAACATCCAAAGGACCGAAGTAACAAACAATTAGAAAAAGAGAACCATCGATAACTTTAGTTGAGGAAAGAATAATGAGCCTTTTATTGTTGCAAAAGCTCTTTGGCTCAGACCGGAAATGCAGTAAATAAAGATAGTCATAAGGATGTAGAGGTTTATTGGTAAATGGAGGATGTACTAACTCCAAGCCTTTTTGCCTTTTCGTTCTTAGTTGCTTGGGCAGCAGGTTGGTTGATGGCACTATCTAATAAATCTAGTAAGCCAATAAGACATGGCGTCTATTATGCTGCTATTGCGTCTTCAGCAATGGTGCTGTTGGTT